>Ga0209671_1000448_pt1 | contig 27072 bp, 26 predicted proteins | sample WorMetHERISLAND2_2_FD_187401 | JGI IMG/M metagenome (GOLD analysis project Ga0209671, IMG submission 187401) | Marine gutless worms symbiont microbial communities from Max Planck institute for Marine Microbiology, Germany - Olavius geniculatus... | ecosystem: Host-associated > Annelida >...
ATAGATCGGAGTACGTCGAAAAAAGTGATTAGATCATTAGTATAATTTATTACATCATGATACGGATATAGAGGGACTTTTAGTGCCTGCATCCGTTTATCTCCATTACTGATTAAAGATTTTTTGTTGTTGCCAGAACTCACTTATTGTTGTTTGTTGTAGGCCAGAAGAAACTTGGAAAAGTTATCACTCCAGATCCGTGGAAGACAGGAGCAAGAAACACGACAGGTAACCATAAACTCTGCTGTTTGTCATAGCTGGACTGATATCACATTCTAGTATTAGTTTGGACATGGTACGATGTATCGCCCTTGGCACTCGTCTACATAAATATGTTAAACCTTGCCTCACTTACATTAAGTGCTGTCACTTATGGCCAGCAAACATGGCTCTATAAGCAGAAAAAGACGAAAAGTGCAGATTGCTGAATTTCAGTCGGTTTTGAGGGGTCATCTATAAATGATGTCACGCAATTGAATTGTGGTTTTTTCGCCCCCTTGCCAGTTCGCCCCATGGCTTGTTCGCCCCCTGGCTCTTTCACCCCATGGCTCGTTCACCCCTTGGCTTATTCGCCCCCTGGCTGATTTGCCCCCTGGCTTTTTCGCCCTCTGGCTTGTTCGCCTCCTGGCTTTTTCGCCCTTGGCTCTTTTGCCCCTGGCTTGTTTGCCCCCTGGCTGATTCGCTCCCCCCCGGCTTTTTCGCCCTTTGGCTTGTTCGCTTCCTGGCTCGTTCACCCCTGGCTTTTTCGCCCTCTGGCTCGTTCACCTTCTGGCTTGTTCACCCCCTGGCTGATTCGCCCCCTGTGCCTGGCTGATTCGCTGCTTGGCTTGTTTGCCGCCTGGCTGATTGACCCCTCCCCTGTTGAATATATTGGTGATTCATTATTGAGGCTTGTGTTTCAATTTACAGAAAGGCAACAAACAAATGTAGCATCATGTCACTGATTAATAGTTACGGTACTTTAATTAACGTTTTGACAAACTGAATAATAAGTGATCACAGTTCACAAAGTCAGTAGTCTTTGGTTTCATTGCAGTGGTGCAACTATTATATAGCCTATATTTACAACCCTTAAAACTCGGCTTATGTGTCAACATCAAGCTTTCTTTAAAATGAATTCTTACATGTATACTTGAGTCTAATAACCGCTTGATGAACGCCTATCTATAGACAGCGTCAGACATTATTGCAAACATTCTAAGGTGAGAGAGTGGACTAAAACTCTGTATAATAAAAAACGTGTGTAGGCCTAATGATTTTGTTTCAGAATTAAACAAAGCATTAAACATTCACACAATTATTCTCATCATCATGCATAAACTGTCTAAACCTCAATGTGGAATTATCGGTATTCAACGGGGGCAAAATGTCCAAGATGAGGGGGTGAAAGAACCAGTCGGCGAACAAGCCATAGGGCGAACAAGCCAGGGAGCGAACTAGCAAAGGGGCAAAAAAGCTAGACACCATGCAGTTTTAGGCGAAAATAACCCCCTCTTCTCCATCATCATGTTTATCACGCTGCTCTGGACCTCCTTCAAATATGACATCACAAACTTTTAACGCCTCCCTTCCCCTTGCAGTCTGTAGTGTAGCCTTGGGATCTGTATGAGTTTGAAACACAACGCAAATTTTTTGTGTGATTTGACACATTTGCAACATAAGCAATTAAGCATAGTATATCAAGGTTCTGATATGCATAAATGATTTCTGTTGTGCAAATTGTCTAACCAACTTACGTGCAAAATCACATGAAACGGCTTTGCCGCAGATGTGACATGCGTGACGTCACACAACCTTCAACCCCCCTCCTTCCTACGTCACACATCGTCACAATATCGTGAACCCTTTTTTCCCTCGGTGCGTGACATCATTTGTGGACGACCCCTGATGCCACAATCCCAAAAAAATGACACAGAGTATCTGGCTGCTAGCAAAGTGATCACAAGCTGGCGATGGAAACCTGAGTAAATTACAGTACAGTGTGGGAAGATGACATGTTTCTAATTGATGCTATTCCCGGGAGACTCTTATAGGCTGGTATGCTAAATATGTGCAGTGGCTCAGCCTGTATGATACTGACTTTTCTGAGCACAATTGTTGTTTGAATTATCGTGAAAAATATCTGATATTTGTTGTGAGACAATGTGGTTAATTTCACAATTCAAGATGATGTCATATATTTAGTAAGATAGTATCTTTAAATGCATCATTCTTATTGCTTTCTGCAGATTAACAACTCAAGTGTCCAAAATGGTTTATTGTTGAGTCTTACTGATTGGTTATTGATTTATTCCTTAATTTGTTCATTTTTTTATTAGCAACAAATGACAATTTAATTAACACATTTGATGTTACAGATAAAGTCAGATCAATGCTAATATATTATGTTCCTGCCATGTTGTTTGCAGAAAGTGGTGGTCGAAAGATTGGTGAAAATAAGGCTCTTACTAGTAGAACATCACGGTGAGTATATAATAGTTTCTTTATATTGTCATGAGTTTCTCAAAGTTGGGCTAAAAGATCAGTGGATTGGGCCATATTGATCCAAGACTCGTATCTCATCAAGTTTATATTTTCTCAGCTAATGAAACATGAACATTTACATGCTATTAGCTGAAAATGTCAGTCAGCATCAGACCTCTACAAACATGTTGCTGGAGTTTTGCTGTTTTCATGGTACAGTTTGTTTTTTAAGGGGATGCAAGAGATCGACGAAGTTAGCCAATTTTGTCTGCCAGTAAAATTGGCCTGGAACAAGAATCTGTCATCTGTCATGCAAAAATCAGCCCATAAAGCCATCCAATGTTATTGTCCAAAATAGAACGTATATTCTCAACTATGAAGTCGACCAACGTTTTGGATATTAGTCAACAGATTTTGTTATGTTACCATGGTGATTGTTTACAGCGGGAGTTGTATTTTTATTTTATTTATTTATTTTGTTTGTTACTCAGTATTTTTGTTTATTTTACGCAGAAAGAAAAATTGTGAATTCATTTTGTGATCTGCATTCTGCTGTTGTGTATTCATGAAGCTAGTTGATATCGTTTGAAGTTGCAAATGATAAAATCGGTCATGATCGTGCTTCAGTGATTTTATTGGTTCAGTGCCCATGAAATGTTTGATGTGACTTGTCACTTTAATCTTTAATCAAATTATGCATGCTGAGAAATTTAATTTTGCACTTAAATTTGCCCAAGGTGGGGGATTTTGAGCCCCACAGTGGCACGTTATTGTTTATTTTTGATTGAAAGTCCTTTGGCAAAAAGACATTTATTTCTGACAGGCTAGAATCTGGGGGTGGGGCAGTTGCCCCATCTCCTTCTGGCCTTTTGCCACCAGACCACTGATGCTACTAGCACTGATAATGCTGTAGGGCTGGTCCATACCAAGTGGCTGCCAACAGATGCCGAATCTGTAAAAGTTCTGTCCATCAGCCAGGATCACACTACTGCCAAGGATGTGCGTATAAAAAAGGTCTGTTCGATTTGCGTGCATTCTGCTTACACTCAGCTACATAGTATTCGTACTTGTTTCCGTGATGCTCTCTTTGATGCATTACTAGTGTATGTTTGCTATGTGAATGTAAAAGGTTTATTTAAAATACCACAAAATCAAATTGCTATGCGCCACATGTGTTTAGTTCAGAATGCACCAAGACTCATTTTTTTTATTGTGGTTTGACCCTGCTAAGGAGTCTAATGCTTCCCGATCTCTAACTGGAGGAGTCAGTATAAGTATTTCTTCCCCATTTCCCCTACACCCTCATTGTCCTTACTTTACCTTACCTTACCTACGTGGTGATCAGGCTGTTACACCTGCCCAGCACTGAGGCCATTTCAGTTCGGCCCAACGTGCATCCTCAAATGTAAACTGCCGTTACTGTTATTTGCATATACATGCATATAATGGCGAATTGTTACATTTTTAGGTTTAGGTTGTTTTTTGTGTTTGTGTAAAGGTTAAACTTTCTGCGTGGAAAGGCCATCCCCAAAATGATAGATACTGTGTAGGGTGGGACGTCAAACCCTACTCACTCTCTGAATGTAACCATAAGTTACAGGAAACGGCTGTGAAGCTGTGGACAGCTGTTAAGCCATAGATAAATGGCTGTGAAGATGTAGACGGCTTTGAAGCTGAAATCGTTATGAAAGCCAAAGATTAACTAGTGCTTGAGCACTGGGAGCATGTAGCATGTCTGCTCTAACAGTTTCTGGTTGGCACCTTGTAGGCTTCTATCCTACGGATTTTTAAAAGCTTTTAGGTCATCGGAGCACTAAGCCCCACCACCACGACAAGGTGGCCAACCGTGGTGTGAACCCCCACCCTTCATGCTTTCTGCATCTTGATTTGGGTGCATAGTCTCTGTATGCCTTGTTATGTTTGTAAAAACTAAATAAGCAGTGCATTGAAAATCTGAAATGATGTTATTACTTTAGTCATGTGATTGTGTTTGCTGTAGGTATATGTGCAATGTGCGGCACAAAGATTTTGGAGACAAAGAACTACAGACAGTCTTCTGTATAGCCGACAATGCGTGTGATGCGAAGACGTGATTAACGTTGTTTTCTTATTGTGCAGCTGTCCTATGCTAATATGCTACAATACAGGTCCCACCCATCTATCTGTCTCATACAGGCTCCTAACTCGAAAACAAATAAGTGCAGAAAAGCCAAAATAGGTGTGAACGTTTCTTAGGGCAGTAGTACCAGGTTTACCAATTTTCAGTTGAAAAGCTCAAAGCTTAAGCTTACTAGATGTCAGAAACCTACAGAAAGTGACGTATAGACCTGCCGTGTCTTGCATGGACTGGCTCTTAGCTGCAAACAAAAAGGTCTAGAAAAAAAAACAGAAAATGGCGCGTATTTTGCCATGAACATGACCTGACTTAATCATGTGAAAGGCGTGAAAATAAGCAAGCGCTGTATGCAAATAGCTAGGTGGACAGCCGCACAATGTTGCAGCACTGTATGGACATTATTTTTACGCGCAAAAGCAGCTACTGCTTTCAGCACGTCTTAGCCATCGCAGTTCTGTCTGTCTGTCCGTCTGTCTGTCACACGGGTGGATGAGTCAAAGGCAGTGCAAGCTAGAATCACTAAATCTTCAAAATCGGCTGCCTGGAAGACTCTAGTTTCAGGAACTGTAAAGCTTTTCCATAAATTTGAAGAGGGTCACCCCGAATGAGGGCACTAAATGAGAGGGGGTAGGGAAAATTTGCGATTTTTGGCCAATAAGTCACTGTATCTCAGTAACGGTGCAAGATAGGGCCTAGGTTACTATTAATCACTAATAGGAAGTCACACTGGCTCTCGATTGGCGCCGAATTCAATGACCTTGAATGACCTTGAATGCCAAAATAGGGGGTTTTGTGGATTTTTTGGCGATTTTGGGCTGCGACACAAGTCTATAACATTCACAAGGTGGTGCCACAGAACCATCGTTATGCGATCCAGATAGAGAATTTAATATTTGTATAATAACTTAGCGTGAACACCCCAATTTTCAGCTAAACTACTGAACTGGAACTGCTAATGGCTTTCGCGTGTCTCATGAGCATTAGCTCAAATTTCTTGTTATAGCTTCATGTATGAGTGCTACAAAGTGGTAGCAAGCAAAAGCATGTTGGTACTGCACTACTGCTACTGTAAAACTGCTTTCAATGATACTGAGAGTCCAAGATGGGTTCAGCAGTCTCATCACTGTGGTATTGAAGATAGCCACCCATGTCAGTCATCACGTAGACCTCCTAGGATTTGGAAAATTTATGTGCTTCCAGCTGCAGTCTGTAGATAAGATAGGGGAAGAAGTATATTTTTAAAAATTTTGTTCCATAACATTCCGTGTAATATTATGCAATAACTCGCAAAAACTGAATCATGAGAACTACAGTAGAAATACTGTAGCATAGCAGTCTAGATGCAAACAGTTTTGTTTCAGTAAAACTTTGACAGCAAATAAAAAAAACCAGCAGTATTTTTGAGGGGCCCAATAAAATTTTGGGGATGGAGGTTTTTCGGGGGCGGACGGCAACAGGAAGCACGGGAATTGTAAAGCCTAGTGGTAGATAGTAACTGACACAAGACCGTGTTGGGCCATGCAAGTTGAATGTGCTTGTAAACTTTGGTTTTGAAAAAACGTTGCCTCTGCAGCTGAGCAGTTCACCATGCAGTGCTTTGATAGTCTCTGTGTACTATAATTATTAGACTATGATTTCATAACGTTCTTACGAAGTAAATTCGTATAATTAAGCTTAATTAAGTTTTGTGTTGTGAAAACGGGAAGCTTGTCCTACTCGTACATTAGTGTCTACATTGTGTCTCAAAAAACATCCTGAACATTTTCCAGTATAACTTGAGAAAGAATTATCGGATTTTAATAATCTTTGGTAAGTATAATGGAGTTCTTACAATTTTAAGTTTAGGTTTAGCTTGTTTTTTTGTATTTTGTGTTTTTTGTTTCTGTAAAGGTTAAACTTACTGTTCCATTATTATGTGTTTGTGTGCATTCCGCCTGGAAAGGCCGTCCCCGAAATGACCTATACTGTGTCGGGTGGGACGTTAAACCCTACTCACTCACTCACTCACTGTTTCTGCACTACCTGTGGAAATCAGCACCAATGAAATAGTGCGTTTTTACCTAAAGAGGTATTATTACTTAATCTAAATAACACACAAAAACAATTTTGTTCACATTTTTGACACTTTGGCTGACACTTTATCTAATTGTTTCGTTTTTTAGCTGTCTGCAATAAAATTGATCAAAATGTTGGCCCATTGTGCAAGCACAAGCATGGAGACAATTTCTCCATTCATTGACAGCAGCATCGATAATGTTATGCTCCAGACTAATCCAGACTTCACCAGTTGCTTCCTGAATTTATAAACATTCCTGAATGTCATTTGGTAGACACACAGCTGCACGACAGTTAAACATTGTAATCGACTGGCTCTTGGGGGCCAGAGATCTGGATAGACAAAATTTATCAACGTTTTTTCATTCACTTCAACGTGTATTTTGCTTAGTCTGTTTTCCCCAGGCAGTGTAGAAACAGACATTGGGTGAGGTGGGAACTTAAACAGTAATTTAATAGAAAGTTGTGTCATAAATATTTGTGCCAAAAACTATTGAAATCTGATCATCATGCTTCAAGTTATGGTCAGTTATGTTGGGGATCCTTTTTCAAGTTTTTTTTGTATATTTCAACGTTTATTTTGCTTGTTTTTCTGTCCCTATGTAGTGCAGAAGCAGACATTGGGCCAGGTGAAAAACTGAATGGTCATTTGATGGCCAAATTGTGTCAGGAATATTCACACCAAAAATTATGAGCATCTGATAATTTTTGTTCACGCTACAATCAAAAATGTCCGGGATGTTTTTTTTGATACACAGTGTAGTAAACTTCACAACTGCATTCAACGAGTAATTGTGCACTAGGCCTGTATTATGTTATATTATTTTTATAGAATTTTTATTAACCTAATTTTAGACTTGCTGCGTTTTATAGCGTGTTGTTTCAGTGTTTCTGCTGCATAAACTGTGGATTCATTCTGATAACATCGTTGATTGACTGAGTGAGTGATAAGGAAATTTATACATACCAGCAGGCCTTAATTTTTGTTCTTATCAAATCTTTCCCTGCTTTGTTTATGGAGCAGTTCAGAACATGTATGTAAATACGTATGTGAATAAAAACAACAGTAAATGCAAGAATTGTGTCTTTGCACAGTAGCTTAATTGGGTTTTAAAAAAGTTGCAGTTTTTTAGCCGACACGTGATACATGATTGATGATACCGAGTTTGTTGTGGCTGTGATCTCGAGGCTCCGTAGGCCCTAGAGTAGACGCTGTGTCTCAACTCGTCTGGCAGAAAACGGTTGAGACTTGAGATCGTGAGAATCTGCAATGCCACACTGAATGAGGTAAAGTTTTGCTAAGACGAAAGCCAGTTCTGTTCAGGTCAGTTCAGTTACCCGGTAGGCTACATCGCTTGGCACGTGCTTTTAGACTAAAGTGTGGCGCACTTAGCTTTTCCAAACTTTGGCCTTGGCGAAACTTGACCTCAACCACTTACCTATGAATAAAAATCAAAATTTGTAAATTCTGCATTTTTGATATCTGTTATGAATATGGTGTACTGTACTATATCAGTGAGTTCTTGTCATCAGCCAATGGTCAGCTGCTGCATATCAAAAGTTTTGCTTGTGAAAAATGGCAATGAAAATCCAGCTGTCATGCAGTGGCCCCAATCTCAAATTTTTGTTAAAAGTAGATATTAGGGACTCAGAAAATGAGTAAACTTGTTGCCACCAGATCTTATATTTTAAGGCTATAAATGCACCAAATTCGATTTCCTTTGCCCCGCTGGGGAGTTCACAGCACTGTCTTAGACGACGTAGCTGGGATTTAGGGGTCCCACTTCTAAAGGGAGGGAAAGAGAAAGGAAAGGAGAAAGGAGATGAAGGGAGGTGAGAAGAAAAGAGAAGGTAGGGAAGGGAAACTGGCTAGCCCCCAATTCACATTTCTGGCTGCGCCATGCACTGATGTCGTGTCAATAGGCCTAGGCCTGTAACTAGCCGGGCCTTTATATAGGCCTACTTTCAATAGAACGATTGCTGTGGCATCGGCACAAGTCGGGTGAAGACCGAATTAGCGACAACATTCAACCGGAACTAGTTTGTTATGGTCACGTGACGTGTGCGCGACAGCCGACTGCCTGACAGACTGAATGAGGCAGTCATAAGCCGCACATCCTGTTGTCTCGCTGTATAGGCACGCTATTAGTCGTAGATTGCTAGCTCATATCAGTTAGCACTGTACCACTATGGCGGATATACAGAAAGAAGCGATAGCTGACGCTTATGAAGACGTTCGAAATGATTCTACCGATACAACATGGTTTGTTGATTCCTAGGCATAAGAGTATGCACACAGTAGGCCTGCATAACATTAACATGTACTATGCAGGTAGGTCGTAGTTCCCGTAACTTGACCATAACTTCCAATTCTTACGTTTTGACGTAGGAATAGCCTCCGTGTGGGTCGGATATCTGCTATAATATGATGATGCACATAAACTTAAAGAACAAATTACCACGAATACCGGGTTAGTGCATCGCGCGGTGTGCCTGTTTACGCCCTGCAGCTTTCGCAAGTACTCATTGCATCTACTCACGTACGGATGGCCAGGCCGAGTCGGATGTAATTTGCGGAGTAAAAAAAACAAAAAATAGGTCAATATGCCTATATAAATGCAGCATGACTAAAGTTTTTACTAGTCCTATGCCACTCTGTACTGTTCAAATGCGTTTGCAGGCTGCTCTTAGCGTATGAAGACAACTCGATAATTCTTGACTCAACTGGAACCGATTACGACGAATTCGTCTCAAAATTCTCGGGTAGTACCGATTAACACTGATTTTGTAAGCCTATTTAGGTCTATAGCATTAACATAATACGTTCAGCCCGTAGCTTAATAGGCAATACGCTCATCTGTAGGTTATTTTTGTGTGGCGTCACTTGTAGCAAATTGACAATCTTGATTCTTGAAAATTCTTAACGAGCCGCGAAAAATCTAGAGTTTTCTGGCTCATCCGATTTCCCGGGAAAATATAACGGCACACGACACTGGATTTTGACGGTTTTAAGTAAACCGTTTTGTAGCACTAACTAAGCAAAAATGTGCATAATAAATAAGTTATTATGACTGCTATATAGTGAACTCTGTTCTTTTAATGCATCTTGTCTGTCTGTCCCAGCACACCCGTGCTAATCTAGCAAGCAAAGAAAAACTGCTATCGTAGGCATAGAGCCTGTTGATAGGCTACGTTGTGCAGATGAAGAGCGACAGTTCGGGTTCGTGCGGATCGTGATGGGTGACGAAATGAGCAAGCGCGCCAAGTTCGTGCTGATTACGTGGATCGGTGCGGAGGTGAGCGCTCTGAAGCGCGCCAAGGTCAGCACCGACAAGACCTTCGTCAAAGCAGTCATACAGGTAACCTGACAGCATTTTGCACGGTAGCCTACGTCATTTAAGGTCGAGCCTATACGTCACAGCCTTCTCCATATCTGTCTGTTGTCTGTCACGCACGTACGGTATTGTGGCTAAACGGTACGACCTACCGTAAAGCTGTCTGAACCAGTGAATGCTAGGTTGCTCGACGGCTCTGTGGTACCAAGTCGGATCCCCAACATAGGGGCGTATCCCCCTCCCCAGCCGAGCTCCCTAGCGGGGTCCGGGGCGGAGCCCCAGAGAAAAACGAATTTGGTTCATTTTAAGCGTCGCAGAACACTCCTGCTTGTAAGCTATCGTAAATATATTAGAAATGCAGAATTATGATATTTACTGTAACTCCCCCTCATTTCCCCAAAAGACACCTTTCCGCCTATTTTTTCTTGGAGCAATTTGCTCAAGGTTTATACGGTGTAGATGCCCGTCCCTACAACTCTTCTATTTCCCCCAGATGGGAGTACTGACTACCGACTGTACCCCATATATCCAGCTACTGTAGTGTAGAAGCGAACGTTCAGGAAACGTTGCAGCTTCGTTGTATTAATGTCCGTCCCATAGACACTATTGACAGCCCCTAGTAAGTCGCCGTCGCTCTGTCCAACGGAACCATTGCCAACCCCTACGACATACCGTTCAGCCACAATACCGCATGACTGGCATAGCAGAGTGCGTAATAACCCTTCAAGGTCATCTAAGGTCAATGATCGTCGTGTCGTGTGAAAAAGGCTTATGCGACGGACTTCCTACTGTAGTGATTAGTAGTTTATTTATTCACCACAAAGGTAGACAAATGAACAAACAGACAAGCATATAGGGTGGGCCAAAAAATGGCACCATTTTTGTACACCTCATAACTTCACCAAATATTAACCGATTTTCAATTTTCATCGAAACCGTCGACACCACTAACCAATAGTGCGATTAACCAAACGCTGCGGCACTTTGCCCCACTCAGCGACAATAGCTTTCTTTCGCTGGCTGACTGTCGTGATTGTCAACATTGATAAGCCATCTGTTGGAAGGCATCCTGAACAGCATAACTGACTGGATTTAAGTCTAGGTTGTTTGGGGGCCACATGCCAGGCTCGATCAACGTTGATCACGTTGGCCAGTGGCGTCGCCGGCTTGAGTGCGTCATCTGACATTTCACGAGGTAGCGTAGTGACACACTTTGTGTGTGGTGGGATCTATAGTAACAGTATTATTGCAAATTGTCTTCTGATTCTGACAGTGAAAGAATTTTAAAAATCGGTTAATATTTGGTGAAGTCATGAGGCGTACAATTAATGGTGCCATTTTTTGGCCCACCCTGTACATACAATCTTGGCCATATCTCCCACCGTTTCCGAGATACGGCTAGTTTTCGGTTGAAAAACGCCCATTTTCCTACCCACTCCATTGAACCACAAATTTGAAAATGTTCTCCTTAGTCCTTGCACTACATCGCCCAATTTTTTGCATGCCTAGGTTTTATTACATAGGGCTTTTATTATCAGTGTAAAAAAATTTTTCTAAGACCTACAACCTACCGGTTAGCCACAGTGGGCCTACATCCATCAGAGACGACAGACAGACAACTCGCTTCAAAGGGCCAGATACAGCTTCACGGTCGGCAAAAAACTAAAGAGTCAGAATGACAGGTGCTTCTGCTGTATGTGCACTGTACAGAGCTACGCAGTAGAGATTCAGACAAGCGACAAAGCCGAGCTGGCGTTGGATTATGTGCGTGAAGCATTGGAGAAGGCCGGCGGAGCAGCTTACGGCACCGGCGTTCGCGACTGATGTTCACTGCACATTATAATATATAGCCCATAGAGCGTACCGGTTAATTTGGGCCTTAAAAAACCGTGCTTGCAGTTGTAACAGTCCAGCGAAAAAATACTCTACGGAGAAAATTTTTATTTCATGTCATGCCGCCTATAGGCAACAACTCATAAGAAACGATGTGATACGCTAAATACTAGCCTATCCATGAGAACTAAAGTGAAAATTCTGCAGCATAGCAGTTCGTTTCAGCAAAAGTTTTCTAAACAAACAAAAAACTTCACAAAAGGTCCAATAAAAACTTTGAGGACGGGGTTTTAGGACGGCAAAACTGGAAGCAGAGCTATTTTTACTGCAATATTTTAGCAATCGTAGAATGGCTTTCAGCGCCAATCACTATTGCTAATCTGCTAAACTGCACGTTAGCTGCGTGTATGACCCTTGCCCAGTGTTTGAATTGCTGAGGAGGTTAAACGGGAGGGGGTTGAACACCCCCGACTGTTTTTTCACACTGTCAAGTTTTGTACTAGGGGGTCAGCTAGGCCTTTATACTAAATGTATATGCATACAATTTACATCACAATTTTTTGTCAGGGCTCCAACTGTCGAAAAGTTCAACCCCCTCCCCCAGCTAATTTTTCACAATTCAAACTCTGCAGTTAGTTGTTCTTAGCTGTAGGCCTAATTAAGTTATTTTTACATTCGTACTTCAGCTCGTACATACGTAGATGCATGCATGTATCGGCTTCAGATATGCACCTGTGTCTGTGTGGTCTGAAAATGCAAACTACATGTGCTGCCATGTCCACAGCATTGTGTGCAGCAAACTGCAAATGTGGAGGTCTAGGAAGTATAGTGTCAATGAACATAATACTTATCAATTTTCACTCAGTCACTTTAGCTGACGTTATCATCAGCATCTCACAACAAAACCTATCTGGCGTTTCTCGTGGCGGTGGGTATGCACTGCCTATTGACTGTCTCTATGTATAGGCCTAGCGGCAAATTTATTGTTCACTTTATCAATGAACGGTGGCAGTGCGGTCCTCACGAAATTCAGCCATAGCCTGCTTTTTGAAGTTCATATCACGCATGCACATAAATCTGAAGTAGGCGACATAACCGCATGACAAACATTTACATTGCATGTTGCTGCTGCTGCTATGGGCATAGGGTCAGTCAGCAGCTAAACTGTGACAACGAGGTCGACAAACACCAGTAACGTCGTGGGGAGAGACTGAGGGGGTTTAAAAAGATGGGGAGGGCAGAAAGTTGCAATTTTCAGAGGAAAAACTACAAATTTCCAACAGAGTAGATTATGGACGATGAAAATGTAAACTGCATGCCTAAATTCATCCAAATAGGAGATTTTCAGCCCCAATTTAGCACTCTTGGAAGAAATTTTTCCAGACAGGCTAAAATTGGGGGCCACTGCCTTCCCCCGCCATGACACCATCTGTCAAACAAGACTATATATGAAGTCCAATCCAACTGAAGTGTGATTGACGAACGTCACATTCACCTGGTACACAGGTGCAATTCACTACGTAAATTATTCAATTAGGCGAATTTGAAATTATATGCGGGTAATTTAAACAATTTGCACAAAATGCAGCAATCACTTGTGTATTGGCCAATTATCAACGACAACACCGAATCAACCGTTGAGTTGAGTAGGCGTCATCGGTGTGAACTCGAACTGCTAACGTCGGCGACAATTCAATGATGAAACTGGCATTGTGACATCACGCAGCTGTGCACCGACCTCGCTTAGTTTAATAACCCCGCTAGCCGCTTGACTGAGCAGCAAATGGGAAACTGGGTTGCGACTCGTCTGGTGTGTTCACACCTACGACGACGACTCAGCTCAACTCAACAGCTAAGTTGAGTTGTCTCCTCGGCGTCGTAGTTGTGAACACACCAGCGAGAGCCACACCGGGGCCCGGGGAAACACTCTTGCAGGGCCCCTCTATTTTCTGAGCAACGATGGGGCCCCAAACGTCACGGGGCCTGGGGTAACTTACCCCTCTACCCCTGGGCCTGGGTGTAAATTGGCCATATGTAAACAGCTATTGGCAGTATCCAGGAATAAAATCTCAACGTTGGCAGACATGACTGCTTTGCTACTATGTGGCTTCAGTGGACAACATTTCTGACATTCATTTGATGACAGTATTCGGGAGATGCAAACAACCACATAAACTGTACAAACTAAAAGCCCAGCAGGCTTATGCACAGCACGAACATCAAACGGCGGTTCATTTGTCGGGGACGACGACCTCCCAGAGGTCTGCCAGTGTGAATCCATCAGGCAGTCGCTCAATAGCCAGGTCCAGTTCTTCTGAGAACACGGGATCACGGTCCGTGCACTTCTTGCCATCGGCGAAATATGCCTACAACACACGACACTCGCTGAACAGCTTGAGCCTGAATCTTATTGTTCCTCCCCATAGCGCACTAAAGATTTCTTCGAAATGATAGTGCGCTATATAAATGTTCACTTATTATTATTATAGCCTACTGGGTGTGACCAAAACCAAAGTCAAAATGCTGTTATTCGGTGGCATCGCCAGGATCTGGTGCAAAGGGGCATCAAAATAATTTTAAAAATTATTTAAGTATAACATAAAAAATTACGAAGTTTATGCAATAAGTAGTGACAGTGACAGGGGAGCTGTTGTCCCAGAATATGTAGAATACGCTACACTGGTTTTCACTGGTTTGGCAACAACCAGATGGAGTTGGTGCGGCTTTGAAGTGACCTGAAAAATTATACAGTTGGAAGCCAAGAGGGGAAACACGTGCCCCAGTGGCCCCCAGAGCTGGCAACGCCAATGCTGTTATCGGGGGAAAAAATGAACTGCAAAATTCAGCCAGCGTCATCAGCTTTTTATGACACGCCATCGTTTTAGCACATGTGGTCGTCGAGCATCTTCCGCTGCCAGCCTCCCGCCTGGAACCCACTGCCCGATGACCTTCAAAATCCCAAATGTTCTGCGAACATTTACAGACAGTTGCTGAAGACATTCTTGTTCTTGCACTAGTAACTACTAGTGTGTCCAGTGCATTGGAGGTTACGAAAATGCACTACATAAATTCATTTTAGACATTCGACACATCAGGGATCACGAACCAGCACTAAACTGCGGTATCAGTCAACCAGTCTAAACATAAATGCCAAGCTACAATAACAATGTGTTTTACTGAGTGCAGTACAGACTAAGGCATGTGTACAAATGTATCGAGACGTACTGCGAAAGCATCAGACTGATCAGTTCTGGACTCAATCTCAACATCATCTTGTGCACTGCGTGTCTGTGTCGGCTGCTGCTGTGCCTAAACACGTGTCATGGACAACAAGCATGCACTGACATCAACACCATGCAACAAAATTATTTGGTGGCATGACAGTTACAATGTTAAACTTCTGATCTTAGGGTCACGGATCCCACTCCAGGTCCAGTCACTACCAAATGGTTACTACTTGGATAGGTAAACCATCTCAGTAAGGCCAACTCAGCCTACCATCCCTCTGGGTTTGGTTACATTAAGGTGGGGTGCGTTCACCTGTGTTTGGTGGCAGGGGTAACACTGTGTGATCCCATATTGCAGGTGATGCTCCATAGCTCTCATATGGCTTTGCAACAGTGGATTCAAGTGTCAATCCAAGTATAAAGGGGGGGGGTGGATAGAATAAGGGTTGTAAAATTTTATCAGTATGCAAACTGATACGGAGACGGACTCTCACATTTCATAATCTGCTGCTATCATGCAATACATATGTAAATAACCAAAAGTCCTTCCTGGGCCATGATCTCTTTTCGCGGCGATGACTTCCATTCCCTTAGACCTCAGTTGGACAACAGCTTACACTATGAGACCACAGATATAGGGCTAGTGCATCATGCAGTGTGCATATTTACGCCCCATCTTTCATTGGTACTTATTGCATCTACCAATAGGGAAATGATCAGGCTGAGTTAACCTGGGTGGCTGACTAGATGGTTACACATAGTGGTATGGTTTACCCATCTGCACATGGCCACCCATCCAAATAGTAACACAGCCCGGTGTCAATTAACTTAGTCGATGCAACCAACAATGTTACTAACTAAATCAAACCGCCACTGCCATAATACCCACACAAATCCATATATGCTACCCTGTTCTAAACTCCCCTCTGAAAGCATTAATACCAAAAGCTAGCACTGATCAGATGACACGTGATGCAGGATGTGATGTGGTTGTTCTGTACTAAAAATGTGCAGATCATGGAATTTTGGATCTGTGTTGACACCTTTCTGATTAGCACTGTTTTAACTGCACACACTAAAATTACAATTCACGCACGCAGGTCTACACTATGTCAGTAGTCAGGTGAAGTCAAACTAAAACTTACGACATCGGAATCAATCTCATACTCGACACCAAAGACCGGGTAGTTGCTGTAGATGCTGCGTAGACTCTGAATTTCCTTTGTAGTCTGTTCAAGCAGTTCTTGCGGACTGATGTGAAAGCCCAGCACATAGCCACCACTCTACAGACATTTGTAATTATACAATCACAACGAGGCAGCCGTGAACAACCCATCACAAAGGTGTGGAGCATCACCTGCCATATGAGAGCACACGACCCACATAGGTGAATGTGCACCAGCCCGAGCCAAGCAGGCCAGCACTATATTTGCATATCCCAAAGAGATGGAGAGCTGAGTTGACCTTGGTGTTGGTTATATACCAGAATGGTTTACCATCCAACCAGTGACCCAATCAGAAGTTGAAATCACGACCAAGTGAGTGAGTGAGTGAGTGAGTAGGGTTTAACATCACGCCTGACGCAGTATAGATCATTTCGGGGATGGCCTTTCCAGGCAAAATGCACGTACACATAATAACGGAACATCTTAAGCGTTACGCTACCAAGCCATTTTCCACAAATGTTTACCAACGCTCCAATGACATTACTCAATTCACTGGTAGGATGTGTTAGCATGTCAACTGAGAACCTGTCAAGATTCTGCAAGTTCAAACTAAAGCTCAGTTGTCATACATGAAATTTATGCTGCACATACTCTGTATTGTTGATGAATGTATTTATAAGAGCCAAAAAGTTATGATGGATTCGGTTAGCTTCATGATAACACTGCAAACTAGGCCTACAGAAATAAAATACTTAGCTGTTTTACTCACACCTTAGATATGTGCAAGTTGCCGTTATACTTCTTATAAAAGTCTCTTCTATAACACACTACACTAACTACAGTAGATGTACATGTGCTGCACAGTGCAGCTATCAGTAAGTACATGTACTAAGCTAAACAAAAGTAAAACAGACAAACAGACAGACAGTCATAGCATACAACAGGGTGTTTTAAAAAAAACGGATACCCAATTTTAAATAGGGCAAAGTTCTTTTCAGCAGAGAAAACATGCAAACATTACTAAGGGAAACAAAAAAAAACACAGAAAAAACATGATAAACAGACTACAAATAAACAAACTAATAACAGTTGCTAAATAAATTTCTATTGATAGATGTCCGTTTGTACAGTAGGGACGTTAGATGATCTATTAATAAACCATTACCTACAGCCTACAGGGTGGTCCAAAAACGGATACCCAGTTTTATTTTTGGGATAACTTCGGTAATTCAGCATCGATTTTAACCATTCTTTCACTGTTACAAGCAGAAATTTATGGCGCGTAAACGTGAAGTTCTTTCGCCCACCGCACCTTTATTGTGTGATCACATTACCTAGCAAAACAAACGCTACTGCTAATATCGATGTTCAGTGTTTTGTTTTATTGACTAAACTTAACTGTCGATAGTATTAAAATGATGTGCGGCTGCTCAAGCTAAGTTGCAGTGCTCGATGTGTCTGCCGCCATTCTTGATAACAGCTTCAAGCCGTCGACGCCATTCATTGATACTGTTATCAATGAAACGGTGTGAGAGTTTTTGCCATTCGGTGACTATCGCTCGCTTCAGTTCTTCCACTGTTTTGAACTGTCGTTGGTGGTAGACTCGTTGCTGAAGAGCACCCCAAATAGCGTAATCCATGGGATTAAGATCAGGGCTATTTGGAGGCCACATGTGAGGTTCAATGCAATTGATGTGCTCTTTTTTCAAATAGTCCATCGTGGTCCGGGCGGTGTGCGCTGGCGCTCCATCCTGCTGCAGTGTCCACTGTAGCTTTGACAGTGTTTGTTTTGCTAGGTAGGTAATGTAGTCACACAATAAAGGTGCGGTGGGTGGAAGAAATTCACGTTTACGCGCCATAAATTTCTGCTTGTAACAGTGAAAGAATGGTTAAAATCAGTGCTGAATTACCGAAGTTGTCCCAAAAATAAAACTGGGTATCCGTTTTTTGGACCACCCTGTATATTTCTTAATCCATATTTGTTAGACTTAGCAACCGGTAACAGATGATGTAGACAGTGCTTATCATAAGTTGCTTTATAAAAAGCTGGTCATCATAGCTTGCTAATAGCTCTTCTACAGTAATGATGAACTTAACTATCCATACTTGAAGGCACGCTTAAACAAACTATTTATCTGGGCAATTTGTGCTTTAACAAGGAAACTATACCAAGATGAGATAACGTAAGTAATTTTGCTAACTACTATAGCATAAAAGACATTATGTAACATCTCTAAGCTAAGACCTTGACGTTTTTAAGAACCTTCAAGAATGCTAATGCTGAGTTTTTGTCTCAAGTAAACGCTGTAACGAGTTAATTAGGCACAAAATGCACTATAATGTAAATTATTTAACAGAATTATAAGTTTGTATAACAACTCGCTTGCAAATTAAAATTTATGCCAAAGTGTGCTCTGCATACAAAGATGCAATGGTTTAGATGCAACGCCAATGGCTGATGAAGAATCACCGATCGACTGATCAAATGCATTCACTCATCGATTAGACGTGTTTTAAGCTCATCAGCCAGCTATTTTGTTGTCTGCTGTTTTCAGCATAAAATATTTTAATACCTTAAAATTATTAAACCACGTTGCACCCTCTGTCAAATTGATGATGCAAAGGTGAGCCATTTGGTACAAATAATCGCTGCGTAATGTAACAATTTGGAGCATCTGTGTTTCATACGGTAGTGCGTTGACATAAATTAGCTGAAATGGTAAATGAGTACACCGTACATAATAATATCGCCTTGGCCATCTTCAAGCCAAAAATTATCAAAGTTGGTAAAAATGTGACAAAGTTATGCCAAAGACAATTTTGACTGTTTTTGAGACACAGTGTAGACATGCATAGTTACTATGTGAAGTTCGTATTTGTCACTGATGATTCCAATACAGGTAACGACCAATATCATAATGTAACGGCAAGCTGACATGCACGAAACGATTGCCGCCGCTTTTCTTTGCATTAGCCCACATTCCATTTCGCCAACTTTTCCCAGATGTCTTGGTGGAGGTCAGCAATTTGTCACGGGGAAGTCTCAAAGGTGAATTATGTTTGATGTAAGTGGAAAAGTTTCACGGTTTCAAACGATCGTCACATGTCTAGATAACTTGAAAAATCTTGAGACAAGTCGGTGACAAGTGCGTTTGCGCTAGTCTAGAAGAATTTGGGTTTTGTCACGGAAAAGTTAAGGAAAACTCTTCGACGTTTGCGTCAAGACACAGGGAAATCGGCGACGTCGCGGGAACGGAACTGTCACGGGCTTGTAGCAGACTTGTCTCGGTCATCACGGGAAGTCGGCCTAACGGAATTTGGGCAATAGCCAGTCCATAACGACTGCACGCAACGGGCGTAAATGGCACGAAAATCCACATTATGTTACACTATTGTGACTAACAACGTTGCATGGGAATGGGAGATCAGTTGTGATGTTAAAAGTGCAATCATTGTTTTGTGGCAAGAAATAAGTATTTTATCACGACGTTAGGCTTTTCAGTTTGTGTTTTAGAACATCAAAAATCCGACGAATTTCAAACATTTATCAGAAGATAAAATTTTCCATTTACTCTAAGTAGTTGATCTAATACGTGTAAGTGCAACTAGTGTATAGAAATACAGTGTTAAAAATTTAAAAATGATATTTCTTAGATCATGAGAATGTCTAATGCTTACAAGGGCGAGGTCGCTAATCTTTTCAGCATACAGTACAACACTTCGCCTGTCTATCTATAGCTGGCAATGAAAAACGTCATTCACGTCTTCGGCATTTTCAGCAAGTGCATTGTGTACTTTTGACTTTGGGGGGGGGAGATTTTGATGACATATTTGCTTATTTCAGCGCATTTTAAAGTTTACGTTTCAAAAATTTTACGAAGAGCAGGAGGCCTGCGATGCTTATCTATAAGTTAGTGTGTAAATTCCATGACATTTGGTCACATATTGAATTCGATACGAAGTTATTTACTATATTGCACTACACAAAACTGATGAACTGAAGATGACTTTTCCGTGTCATGCCTATCATGATTAACTCTTTGCAGCATTCGCGGGACAGCCAGCCTCTGTCTGTTGTGTCGCTTGTGATAAAACGGTCGCATAATAATTAGTCAGCTGAAGCTTAACCTGCTCAGTCAGACACCAACAAACAATCAGACGTAAGCCTAAGTCTAAATCTTGGGCATAACGCACACAACGGCCACATCAGAGTGATTATCACAATTAAAATTAAAAATTTCAACAAAAAGTAATTCATTCCTGTGTTTTTAATTTAAGTAATTTTTTCAGCGTTTAAGCTGTTTTTTGTTGCAAGGACTCAATTGGATACCACCTTCTTCCAAATGCAGCATTTTTGATGACACAATAATTACATTAAGAATACTTAGTGACAAGTAGATTCGAAAGTGTAAATTATACATGCATTTAGTAAAACGTATTTCCGGGATAATTTGCGGCAAAAGTCGTAAAAGTGTGTTGGCGTTAATAGTTATTCACAAAAATTTGTAGGATCTGTTTTCGAACACGATGTGTATTATTTCAAATATGAAGTTAATAAACACGTAAAGTGACATTTTGGCTTACTGATAGATAAACCATAGCGATTTTGACTGTTCTAATGTAGATTAACTGGTCAGATTTTTCAAAATTGACTTGGTCCGGAATAACAGAATACATGTATGTCACTTTTTTCTGCTTTCTAGTAACCGTAGTCTCACCTTCAACGTTTGCGTGCAGCCGCGGTAGTTGAACCAATACATGTAATACATAAAGTATAGGTACAGATAGGCCCTATTAGGATTAAACATGTGCAAAGTTAATATTTTTTAAACTGTAGACCAGGACAAAGTCCAAAAATGACGAACAGGGTCGCCACTCTGAGAGCATACAACAGTCAATTTCGAAAAGTTGTAACTGCTAAGTTATTAACTACCTTTGAATTACTTATGAGTATTATAATACACACTGCATTTCACAAGGTAATGCAGCTACAGTCATTTAGCCTACGTAAAGTTTCTTCGCAGTGTTGCGTGCCAAAAATTCGTTAAAAATTGGCTAATGTTTCGCGGAGTTATTCAATAAATAAAAGTGGCTAGGTTTTTTTGAGACACGGTATATTAAAAGTCAGAATGCATTTTTTAGTGCAGGATAACATCTGGAACAGTCTGCCTAAGAATCTACGTTCTACGACCATCAGTTGTGGACAATTTAGAAACTCATCTTTTCAGCCAAGTTTACGCAACAGACCTCTTATAAATTTATTTTGAAGAGTATATTAACCGAACCGAACTGAACTGAACTAATAAATATGCGAAATAGTTTACCGGATTCGGTTACTTTTGAAAGTCTTCCAGCTTTTAAACGTTCTGTTGTCAATGTGGACTTAGGCCTACCTAACTAGTTTTCCAAAGTGTTTTTGATTTACGTAGTTGCCTTGAAGTCCGGTTAACTAATTTATTATGTTTGTAACCGTTTACGTTGTACTTCTACACTGTGTTCCAAAGACGTCACAATATGTCATTTCCATTATCTTCACCAAATATTTAACCGATTTTCAGAATTCTTTTACTGACACACGACCTGGACAATTTACAATAAAGCAATTATTAAACATCACATTACACTTTAAGTGCGTCGCTACATTAGGGCCTAACTTTGAAATACAAATTTTCAAAAACCACTATTCGCAGAATAAATACATGGCAAAAAATTATTTTCTAAAGTAATTGTGTACTAATTTTTATACTTAAATAAGGCTTCAATAAATGATGCTTAATTTTCGATACATTTCCAGTGCTTGTAAAAAAAGCAGACAATATTATTGTAAATAATATTTTTTTAGCCGACCGTACTTACGTAACGGTCGAGCTTATGGTACGAGTTATCGTTTGTCTGTTGTTTGTCTGTCTGTTTGCCGTCTGTCATGGATGTATTGTAGCTAAACAGTGCGAGACAGAGCTTAAGTTGCTATTAATCACTAATATAAAGTCGCATATTGGCTTTCAAACGACATGAAAATTCCTATGATATGCCAATCGTGCGGAATTGTAGCTAAAGAGTAGGCCTAAGTCGAAAAGAGTCGACAGCGGTACCATCGGACTTTTTATAGGTAACCATATCTTTATCTGCTGCTGTTTGGCCGCAATTTTCAATGGAAATTTTCAAGCTACGAGTGTGGTTTGAGGCCCTTGGTTCCGGTACCCCCCACGAATAAGGTTGTTGGAACGCTATAAAGCCACAACATGGGCCCAGTGCGTTTCCTGAGAAATTTTAAGATTGTAAAGATCGACCTCTTAGATGCTGCCATGAACTTTAAGAGCGTTCTGTACTGTCAGTGACAAAAATCTTTGCCTTGGACTAGTTTCCGGCGAGATGAGGTGTATGCGAACATTCGCTACGGTTCATGCGTGAGGAGACGTCAATAACAGTGGGATGTCGCAAGCGAACAATTGTAATGCCATTAAAGTTGGTTGTCTTCCAAACTTTTAACAATGTCAAAGATGTTGTAAAAGCTTACGACAGAATTATTTAGGAAAATAAACTTTGGACGCTATTCTTGTGGAATCGCATGCGTCCGTTGCCATTTATTTTTGCCATAATTCCATACGTAACGCAAAGCTAAACTCAAAAAAGTCAAATGCCCGACAGTAGCATTTTGATGAGACGAATCATGCATCAAGCTGACGCCCTGTTGTCTAAGCAGTAGCTAAGCTTCTTGCTGTTTAACAATGTGCGAAAAGTAGTGTAGTCTGACATTACTGTTACGCCTAAGTTCTGTATCGGTAAAGATGAAATAGCCCATGGCGGAGACAGTAAGTTTATTCGATAGCGATTGGTAAAAAAAAATCGTGAGTGACAGCCAATGCATTGTGCTGCTGTGGTACGCTCGCATAACTTACCAATATCTAACATTAGCTAGCATCGAATCTGAGTTTTTGCTGAATTGGTCAAAGACGATCTAGCTGCGTTAACTGTGATTTTTTTATACAACTCTGTCGGCAAGTTCTAACTTATACGGAGGCGTTTAATTTGAAGGACAATGATATCACATGAGTAGGCCCTACACAAACGTCATGCATTTGTGAAAACACACGAACACGTAACCTGGTGGTCTGCTTATCGACAGAAAAACAACTGGACCGAAATTAGGTCCGGAAGAGAACATGGAAGAAACAGGTTGGGAAGTGACTGACATTTCTGTAGTAATAGACAATATAACGAACAACGGGAGCGACGGATCCACCGCTGCACTGCCGACAACTTTGTCGATTCCAACCACCAGTTACTATAAGTGGTCAAAAGTAGCCCTGATATCAGGTTTGGGAATCCCTATTGTTCCTCTTCTGGTTAACATGTTGGTGATCGTAGTTCTGATTCTCGCCCATCGACAGCACGGAAGCGCTGCCAACGTGTTCATTGTCAACCATTCAGCAACGAATCTCTTAATTTTCGCATCGGCCATAATCAACCGAGCATTGCGTGCTAACGATATCGGCGAGGAATTCAGTGGCAACCAGCTGGTCGACGACATCGTGTGCATCATCGTAATAGGTCCAGTTTTTGCACAGGTCGGCGGTGCGGCGCAAATTTCGGCTCTGGTCATTATCACGCTGGAACGCTACTTCAAGATCGTCCACGCCATCGCTCACCGCAAGTACTACAAAGGCTGGATGACCAAGCTTGGAGTCGCATTGCCGTGGATCTTTGGAGTGTGTTTCGCTGTTATCCCACATAGTGTTATGACAAGATACGTAAACGGAAGATGTTTTGATTATACAACTTGGCCAAATGAAGACATGAGACAGGTAAATTTAAAAACGTACGACAGAAATCAAACTGCAGGTTAACATATAGTTATTATTTTTTTCGGTAAGCCTACAGTTCAACATTTTAAACAAATTTTACAGAGTTTATTCCTAGCACAATTTTTCGTTATAGTTAACAACTTTATTATCTCACCTTTCGTTGTTTATCTCAAAAAGGTTCACTCTTTTTATTTTTATTGTTGATTGTATTATTATAAATAGGCGTATGGCGTGATCAGATTCTTACTTCACCAAGCAATCCCGATGTGCGTGTTCGCTTTCTGCTACGGAAGCATATTTCGCACCATCAGACGTCAGAACAAGGCCGTCGCTGGACACGCTGGTCGCAGTCAGAACGTTGCCATGGTAACCACGTCACGTGACCAGAACGCTGGACAGGTTCAGCAGCAGGGACCTGGAGCTACAACTGGTGCACCCAAGTTGTCTCGCACTGAGATAAATGTTCTCAAGACGATGATCACCATCGTTATCTGTTTCCTGCTTTCAAATGGCTGTTATGGCATCTACGAAGTTGTAGTAGTCTTGAAGGTTAGTAAGAACTAGGCCTATAGCTTCGCCAGAAGCCTATATGTTTCGTGCTAATGTCTTTTTCTTTTTTCACGTCTACGCTGATGACTTATGAGTGGATGACATACAACTTGTTTTCACGTTACAGATACATAGCCTACATTAACTGCGGGAAAATGTAACATTTTTGCCGAGCGGTTTTTTTGCGCATTTCATTTCTGCAAATTCCATTTCCCTCCAAATTCCATTCTTTGCAATTTCCTTTTCTTGCAGATTCAACTACAAGATTTGATTTTATTTTCGTTTACGCCTGTACTTGGTGACCTTCTAGACTTGTACGATTCTCAGGCAGTCAAAGGCCACAAACTCGTCGTCAATCTTCCTTTGTGGCGCTTCCTGCAAATCACCAGCGCCGCCCTTTTCGGTCTTGAATACATATCTCTGACGCCGCCGGCCACGCTCCCTAATTTTGTCTTAACACATTGACCAAAACTGAGCAGAAAAGGTTACGTGCTACGGCGTAATTGCCTGATGTGATGTGGCTGAATAACTTGGTGGAATATTTGCGAACTGGAGTCCTATACCGCCGAATCCAATCATGCTGTGTCGAGAAAGTTGTGTATCGTTAATTAGAAACAATAAAAAATCACAGAAACACGGAAATCACGGAAGCCGTGTGTTACGTCAAATGCCGTGATTTCGAAAAAATGCCGTGTTTTGCCGTGTTTGAGCCAAAATGTAGTGATTTTACAGTTTTTAACGTTTTTTACAATAATGTTTTGTTTTTGATTAACATAAATGGTGTGATTTTAACACAAAGAAATATTTACTTTTGCTACTGTTACCAAAGTTCGTATGCTCTTACTTTCTGGCTCAATATGTGACCATAACGTCGTCATAGAAATTTGTATTTTAATGCTCTGCAGCGACAAAATTTTACAAATGAAAACTTTGCACTACATGTAATAATGGTCGTCAATGCTAGATGTTGAGTTTTATAGACTTTATAATGGTTTTGGGCCCGTAATTTGATGCCGTGATTTTTTGCCATTTTCACAAAAGTTTACCGTGTCTTTTGCTATTTTTGCCGTGATTTTCTACTGTTCCTATCATTTGGTATAGTTGATTTTGTATCAGGTGGTTTGGTGGCTCAGCAGTTAAGGCGTTGGATACGAGATCGAAAGATCTACGGTTTAATTCCTAACCGGTGCACCACCAAGTAACAACTCTGAGCAAGTAGTATGTATGTGCCTGTGTAGGTGCAAGTGGTCTAGCTGTCGGTGTCAACTCGTAACTTTCAGGTTGCGGTTCGATTCTCGCCAGCGGTCATTTACAGGCAACCTTGAGCAAGTTGCTAACCTTCTGTGTGCTCAGACTAACTCAGCCTTCTACCCTACGTGGGACGGGAAGTGAATAGTAGTTTACGGGGTACGGAGTGAAAGCCTGATGTGGCTGATTGGGGCGGTGGTATGTCTGCTAGCTGCAAACCGCGGGTCCAGTTGTTCGTTAACGCGGGCAATGGATGACCGATCATTTGCAAGCAACATTGAGCAAGTTGCTAGCCTACTGTGTGCTCGGGTCAACTCAGCCTTCTACCCTCCTTGGGATGGAAAATGAGTGGTAGCTTAGGGGCTACGGTGAGAAAGCCTAGTGTGACTGATTAGGGTGGTAATATGTCCGCTTGCTACAATTTCTGCAAATCGCGGGTCCAATAATATTATTTGCTGACGCGGGCAATGGATGGCCGCGTAGTGCGCTGCGGTATCATTAGCTCATGCCAACCAGCTGCCACTTCCGAGATTGTCAAAGCGCTTCTGGCCACAAATTTGTCTTATGTAAGAAGTGCTATAGCAAGTCCTGGACTTTACGTTTTTAGCTTTTACCATTTAATCTATAGGCCTATTATAGTTGCCTGGCGTTTATGTGTGCACGTAGTTGGTACGCAAATCAGAGGTGGTTTTCCAAGCTACCGCTGCGCTGTCCGTGGTCGGCATAGGTTTGACTCCGCTTTTCTATGCCGTCGGCTACGACGTTTTTCGTAAATACCTGAAAGAGAAGCTGTTCAAGAGTCCGGTCGCTTCGGCCACATCCGCTGTTCCGGGCACGCAGCAAACACGGTCGGTTCGTCGTTAAACTTAGCGAGAATGATATTAGTGTACGGTTTTTGCACATGACGTTTAAATATTTAGCTATAATCCGGGCAACACTCTCAAATTTAGCCTAAAACAGAGGTGAAGTATAGAGAAAGTTGGAAGATTATCAGCCAATAAGTCGGCGTATCACAGAAATGGTGAGAGACAGGCTCAGGTTAGTTAGTTACTTAAATTTAGACTTATGTCCCCCTGTTCCCGCTGGAACATTGAGCGGCGAGTATACCCGTTACCAGTGACTGGCCACACTATGTACACTGTGTCTCAAAAAAAAGCATGTGACTACATTTTTTGCAATAACTTGAACAATGAATGTCCGATTATAATAATTTTTGGCACACTTATTAATGAGACTATATGTCATCGAATGGTGGTTTCATTTCCCACCTCATCT
>Ga0209671_1000450_pt1 | contig 27018 bp, 16 predicted proteins | sample WorMetHERISLAND2_2_FD_187401 | JGI IMG/M metagenome (GOLD analysis project Ga0209671, IMG submission 187401) | Marine gutless worms symbiont microbial communities from Max Planck institute for Marine Microbiology, Germany - Olavius geniculatus... | ecosystem: Host-associated > Annelida >...
GCATGTACATAGAACTGAGTGTACAAATGTGTACACAACTCGGCTAGAAGTTACGAGTGAAGAATATTCTATAAAAAGCAGTTATCATCGTCTGAAATTGTGGCTTGAACACAGCCAGCTGAAACTATGACCAGCAAAGCATACAAGAGTTTGTTTTTGTTTGCACAGGGGGCTAACAGCCTCCCTTTATTTACCTTGCCCTCCCCTACCATTTCTTCCCTGCTGCACAGCACCCCCCCCTTACGTCCAGTCCAGGGTTTTGGGGAACACTCTGCAAGCATACCAACTCAAGAAACGTGTCTGTAGATGACAAACCACATGAGAAAATTGAAGTACATGTGAATAGTTTGAATAAGATTGGCCTGCTAGAGTGCAGTAATCTGGGTCTGGAGCAGAAAAAAACTGCAACAAACTTTTAACACTTGAATGTTTTGTGTGATAATTACATCAACGTCAACATGCCATGCAGACATTCAGCTGGTTCCACACATATGCCAATATGCCAATGTATACACGGGGCGAGTATAGCTCAAGTTGCCTGGCCATAAGTAAGCACGGGCTACGCGATATATGCATCATTTTTATGTGAGATTTTTGACATGCGGTGGAATAATAATTCAGAGATCTGACATCTAGCAACAGTTATTGACATCAAGTGAGAAAACAGAGAAATAAATAAACTGACCTCCGTTGACTAAACCAGAGTGGCCAAATTTTGGAGGAAGAAAATTCAAGGAATTTTCAAAGACTTCCAAGGATTTTTTCGATACCTCATACTGAAATATTTTAACCATGTACAGTTTCTGGCATACCAGTAATATAAAAAATTTCACATTGCAGTCATGATGTTTTTGAAAACCTGAAATTCAAGGAATTTCAAGACCCTTCGCCACCAAATTCCAAAACTTTGAGGATCATTTTTAGTTTTCAAGCACTTTCCAGGTCTTGGAAAATGGAAACTTTTTCAAGAATTTAACCTTGACTTTAAAGGACATGTGGCTACCCTAATAAACTGAACATGAAAAAAACATCTCTACACCTGTTGATATAATCACAAAAGTTACAACACAACAGTGACCAAGTTTGATAATATGATGCACGGTGACAAAAATTTCCAGCAATGTGAAATTCCCGGACATTTCCTGGACACTTTGTGGTGCTGTTCCCCACATTGCAGTTACCCGCATCATGCTCACAAATGTTAAGGAAGAGAGTTATAGCAGCAAAACAGTGCGATCATAGTGCCATGCAATGAACCAAAACATGCAAGATCAACAACTAGTATGCCAATATTATGCTATCAAACATTAGTATAGCCCCAAATTTGAAGACTAGATTGTTACCAATAATCTCCATAGCTGTGAAATTACAGGACATTTCCAGCTTTTTCACAGACAAGTGGTCACCCTGTATTAAACACCTCGGTCATTCAAGCTAAATCGGATCATCTTAATGAAGACCGTTTATGCATACAATCAGGCAGCCAGATCTGTGTTTAGTGTTAAAGGTCCATGGACACCAAAATTAACATACAGATTTTATCCATTTTTCCAAAACTGCGTAATGTTCTGATAATTTTGATGGTAATATCAGCGACCAGCATTTTGTCAACACGGAGAAACTTACATTTATAGTCGATTTACAGACATGATCTAAAAAACACGATGCCACATTGGCTAAGCTGCACATCAGGTGACGTCACTGGCGCGGCCCATCAACATCATGAATAATTATGGCTTAGCATTATCTAATGACGTCACTGACTAGGTCATTAACATTCATGACGTTTATGGGCTGCACTGATGACGTCACCGGACGTTGACGTGCATGTGCCTTGATTTTTTTTAGCATAAGGTGACATACCAGTAAGGCCATATTTTCGTCACAATCAGGCGTTAATTTCGAATATTTATAAAGCTTAAATCAACATATTATATATCCAAAGTGAATGTTTAATTAAGAGTTACATCAATTGCATGAGTGGGTTTGACCCTGGCCACTGACCTTTAACAGTTCCATAGCAGATTAATGATGACTTTGCAACAGTATCACTATGAATAAACAAAACATCATCGTTAATCAAGTGCGAGTATGATCAATTATTGCTATCGTTTGTGCTCTGTTTGTAATGCCTGTATTCCTCTTTCAGTTCCCACATGTTCTTGTGCGGCGCCTTCATGTTGTAATTACAGATCTCTTTCAACACCTCCTTCAGAAACGTCTGCAGCACAGCCACACACAGTTCTACTGTCAGGAATCGACGTCTTCATGAAATATCTTATGACACTCACTGAATAATCCTCACTCGTATAAAAAGTCAAGTTACACAAACCAGACTTGAGCTTGGACATAAAGAAAGTGACAAAAATTCTAAATACAAGAACTACAGTGTGAATCAGAAAATTTTACGCCCTTTCATTCAATTATCTTTAAATGTGATGAAGTTATGCCATATTATGAGTGCTCACCCAGAGAATTTTCCATTTTCACTTGAATGCCCACTGTATGGACTGCATAGTAAACCATGAATGGCCGCCAAATACACCAGATTCTAACCACTTAGCTATTAATGTGTGTGGTGCAATGCTGCAGACATTTTACATACCTAACTTAAAGCCAAAGACCATTTTGGAGCTTTAAAAATGTGCTGCAGTAGATACGGGATGACTTAAAGCAGACTTTTGCAATATCATCTGAATGCATGTGCTTTTGGTCACTGGTAAACATTTTGAACATCAGTTATGAACTTTTTCAAGAAATATTTTATTGAATGTGCTAAGCTGTTGTTGTAATTTTAATATCCCAGCAATTTGTGCACTTCAACCACTTTTTTGTTGTCAAATATCAAAAGTTTGTGTTTTGTGGTAAATACATTGTGAAAATAGAAAATTCTCTGGGTGAGTGCACATAATATGGCATAAATTCATAAAATTTAAGAATAATTAAATGAAACTTCGTAATTTGGCGTCGATTTGAATACTGAATATGCCTGTAAAATATGGCTTTAAAATTTTCAGTCTATAAAAGTTAAAATTTAAAAAACTTTAAAGGTGAAAAATTTTTACTCCTCGCGTGCTACGTTCCTAATGTAGCGAAGAGGAGTATATAAGATCAGTGTAATATTGAGGACCGACCGACCGACCGACTTTTGTTCCTGGAAGAACTTCAAAGGGCCATATTTCCACGGTGCTAGATAGATGGATGGTCAGTATAGACCACCCATAGAAAGTCAACCCCCGGGAGTCAAATGGTCACATGTCCGATGACGTCAGTTGCACAGTTGATGCTGTCGGCGAGGTGATGCTGTCTGCACCACTATTCAGGGTGTAAAAAGAAAAGAACTAAAAAGCAGTTACAAGAATACAGAAGAAAATAATGTGCGCGAGAAGTACATTAGATTGGTCACAATCTGAAATATTTCTTGTCTGACTTACACTGTAGAGTTTACATGCAGCTAGTTGGTTAAAAGTTCATCGAGATTTTAGTACTGATGCTTAAAACAATCATACCGGTAAATCTTCAGTAAAATTAGAATAACAGGTAAAAAGGAGAAAGGTCAGGTACCTTCTAGGTACTATAGTGCAGCTGACATAAGTCAGACTCACCATAAAAAGCACTTTAGAATCTCAAAAGTGGCAACTGACTGGCATGAGCTAATGACACTAGGACGGTTATGCAACCTGCATCAACAAACAATAATTTTCCTCCTTCTTAAGCTGATTGGGGCTTAGATCCAATTAGTGGACATACTGCCGAATCAGACCCATGCTGCATCCAGTATGTTACTACCATTTTAAGAAATCCATGGTTACTACTCATTTTCCGCTGAGGCTGCTGATTTGGCCTAAGCACATATTGGGTTAGCAACATGCTGAAGGTTGCTTGCAAATGATCTGCAGTGAGATTCAAACTACAAGCTAAAGTTACAAGTCTGATAGTCTAACCAACCACAGGACAATAATCAGCACCACAGCAGAGGGGAAAACATTGCTTACAATCGGCTGGTTGGTAATGCGAACGAGATCTTTGACGTTGTAGTACTGGTGCTTCTCAAACGCTGCAAACAGAAGTTCTTGAACCTGTTCCTTCTCCAGTCTTGTCTTCTTACCTTCCTCCTTCTTACGCTGATTGTACTCCAGCTAAGAACACACAAAGCCACAATGGAAAAATGCACTCTTGTTTGTATCGTTGTTATTATTATGGAAAAATAAGTGTATCATTCAAGTTATTTTGTTATAACAAGTGACCAGCAATAAATTTCAGTTACAACAAAGTTTTACGTATCATCTTGGATAGTACAATATTGGACGGCAGCGTACAAGCTAAAGGAGCAAGATTCTAATGCATATGAAAGACAGACAATGAAATGCACCAAGCGAGATGAAACAACTGACAAACTCTAAAAAATACAGACACAAAGACATGCAAAACTGAGAAACAGAAAAAGAGAGAGAGAGAGCAGTTACGAATGTCAGATTTATGAATAGAATTTTTTAAACCATTTCATCATTAGGTAGAACACAGAAAATGACAAACTAAGCAAATCTAATCTAATCTAAAAACAGTTTGACATAGCACCAGCCATTGTCACATAACAATTGCAAATCAGAAGTGCTGTGTTGGTGCAGAACTGTCCTAGGTGCGGTAGGCAGGTAGACAGTTTAGCTTTGAGCCTAGATTTAAAAGTTCCAAAAGTACTAGCTGATCTAGGGTTTGCAAAAAAATAACAATGGAGACAGATATATGCGTACACAAACAAAGAGACAGACAGACTGACTGACAGAGAAAGACAGTTACGTACCTCGGATTCATGAATAGACTTTGGTTTAACGCTGACAGGTTTGGTGAGTCGGACCACTTCGTTGCGAGGTCTGTTGCCAGCCTCCAGCCGACACCTTTTCACACAACACAACACTTAGTGCCTCTGAAAGTCTTTCTAACTGTACCATACAGACATTTTATAAGCTGGATAATTATTATTATTATATTATTATTACTATTCTTCCATTAACTTAAAATTCACTTCCTGACAGCCTGTGATTCAGAACTGAGTCTAAACACCTTCAAATATCAGCTGACACTATATACATTTTTGTTGTGAAATACTGACCAAAAAAATTTGCAAAGCATGCAAGATTTCTCCAGTATGCGCTAACACTAAGCTTATACAGGTTGACACATTATTTTGAAATTATGGGCCCAAGATGGCATAGATAGCCCAGTCAATACATAAACATCTAGCAGAAACTGGCAAACTACTGATACTATGCTGCACTAAAAACAACTTCGTTGGATGAAGGCACACACGATGCCTTAAACATCAATGTGTCCAGCATTAAAACCACCATTTTATGAATCCAGAAATGGCTTAAATCACGTTGCACTTAAATACAGAAAATGTAGAAACTACTAACCGTTTGAGTGCCATGTAGCCGGCGTTTTCAACTGGTCGACACTCGGCACGTTGGATCACTTTGCCTTCCACGGCCACTTTGTATTCTGCACCGTCATACAGCAAATGATCTCTTAAACCGTCACAATTCAGCTTCATGGTTGGCGATATTTTACACCGACTTAATGAAAAAATTTAAAAACTTTGTCATCTTCGATAAAATTTCCTAAAAAAACCTTGTAAAAATTTGTAAAAAACCAAAAAAGTAAACAAAAATTATAATTGTAAATTTACCGCATATCTGCTGCAAATTGCGTTGCAAATTCCCATCCCTAGTAGCCTGCTGGTGATAATAATTACAATACAACTCCTAGTTTTAGAAAAAAACCTGCAAAACTAATGCTCTAATGTTTTCTTGACAGCATTTTGAAAACCACCAACATCAAAGACAAATTTATCATTAGTTTACATCAAAAAGTAAATGAAATCAATAAAATTCAGTTACCTGAAATAGTGGAATGTTGACTGCTGGTGGCTCCTGCATCAAAATCATCATACACTCTCAAACGACATGTTTTACAAACTACATGTATTATAACACAACGAATTTACAGTTATTGCACGGTATCAACATAAAATCTTTCACTTATTACAGGACACCTGATTAGTCTCTGTCAAGAAGCAACAAAACACAGACAAAGCTGATGGTATCTCGATGACAAAAACACAGCTGGAACTGTACTGATGTAACAAGTTGACAGACAGTGGTCGGTGAAAATTTTCAGACCACCTCAATGACATTAAACTGCTAACACTTATAGATAAAAGTCACTAACTAAGACTCTGTTGTGTTTAGTGTTCGCAAGCACTGTTCTCAGTGGAAGTTAAAGAACTTGAGTTACTTCGGATAATATTACTAGCACCGAGTTAATCTCAGCTCATTTCCACCAAGCAACAGGACTATATGAACCAATTCCATTACTCACCCACTGACACACACACTAAGACAAGGAGTTAAGATGGTACCTGGCATAGACTCAGTGGAGAGTACAGACATTGACTGGTTTGCAATGCCAGTCATTGTAAAAACGTGATCTGTTGGAATCTTTGTTGGTTCGTCGGCTGACAAAGCATCAGTTGTAGCAAGACGTTCATTGACACTGAACATTACTTCACTGGTACCTCTGTGACAGAACAAAAAGTCAAAGGACATCAGCACTAAAGGTAAACATTAAATTACTTGCAGATTATACCAAATATGCCACATTAATGCTGACTGATATAAAGCTAAGTGACACTGACCAAAGACAGTTATGTATAAAAGATAATATATGGTCTGAAAATGCTAGTTAAACAGAATGCTTTAGAAAAATGTCTAAAATATGAGGGTTGTTCGACAAATAAGTTTACAAAATGGCGCCATTCCACTAATTCCTGAAATATGAAAAATAGGAAATATACATTTTGTAGGGAATTTAATTCTGAGTACAAGTTGTGAGTTTTATGAAGATGACGTCACTGTGACATCATTCATAAACATTAAATGCAGCAACGTTGCACTAAAATTATCCCATAACGAAAAGCGTGCTGTTATTTTTTATTTTATGGGCAAAAAGACTTTAATGCAAATCAGATTCACTTTGCGATGCACCCAGTGTATGGCGACAAGTATTTTACAAAGTGAACAGTACAAATTTGGTGTAAGAAAATTCTACATGGGCAGAAATTTGCATCAGATACCAAGGTGCAATAAGTTGTTCATCAGTGGCTCAGACTGCAGCCAGTTTTTTTTGCATTGAGCATTCAGAAACTTGTTGACACATAAAACAAAAAATGTTTGAACAAACTTGGACGATATACTAAAACGAAACAATAATGTTTGACGTTTAAAGAGGTGACATTAACTTACTAAGTTTATTCGTTTTTTCACTCTTATGCTGGTTGTCACTTGTGAGTTATGCTAGATTACTGGTGGAGAAAATAATACACAAATAGGATGTGTTCTATTAACAGATGACGTCACAATAATGACATTAGCATCAAAAAAAATTTTCACCTATGTTCATAATTAAATTCCCAACAAAAAGAATATGTTGAATTTTTCCTTTTTACGCACAAAAGCAGCTACTGCTTTCAGCGCGTCTTAGCCATCACAATTCTGTCTGTCTGTCTGTCCGTCCATCCATCCGTCACATGGGTGGATCAGTCAAAAACGGTGCAAGCTAGGATCACCAAATCTTCATTGTCGGCTGCCTGGAAGACTCTAGTTTCAGGAACTATAAAGCTTTTCCCATGGTTCCTACTACTCTGCAGAATACATTTTCCCTGACTTTTCCCTGACTTTCCAGAACAAAATGAATCGTTTGTCCTGACTAACTTGTTCATGCGAAATACCAATGTTGGCTTTCAATCACTTGCAATAACACTAGAAACGAGGGCAGCAGAACAAATGAAAAAGTAAAAGTATAAATAATCTGCGAGCGAAGCGAGCAGAAAAAAATTTGAACTGCTGTATGCAGTGTGCGTGCAACAGTTCTGTTTTTTTTTCTGCATCTTTGTTAACTTTTGCACCATGGTACTTTTGAATTCCCTGACTTCCCCTGACCGTCTGGATTTTCCCTGACTTCTTAAAATTCGCTGACTTCCCCTGACCGTAGGAACCATGTTTTCCATAAATTCGAAGGGGGTCACCCCAAACGAGGGCACTAAATGAGAGAGGGGTGAACAAAATTTGCAATTTTTGGCCAATAAGTTGCTGTATCTCAGTAACGGTGCGAGATAGGGCCTAGGTTACTACTAATCACTAACAGGAAGTCGTACACTGGCTCTCAATTGGCGCCGAATTCAATGACCTTGAATGCCAAAATAGAAGGTTTTATGAATTTTTTGGCGATTATGGGCTGCAACACAAGTCTATATCATTCACAAAGTGGCGCCATGCTACTATCGTTATGCGATCCAAGTAGAGAATTTGGTATTTGTATAAAACCATGAACCGGAACTGCTATAGGCTTTCGCGCGTCTTGTGATCATTAGCTCAAACTTCTTGACGGAATGGCTCTATTTTGTAAACTTATTTATCGAATGACTCTCAAAGACAATATATATGAACAATTATGCAATAACCAAAAGACCTGCAAAAATAGTTAAGTCTAAGTTCTAAACAAAGATTCAGTTTTAATTTTTGTGTTAAGATACCCTAGTTAACAATGTCACTTATGTCAACATAATTCATAAAATAAATAATAACAATTCACAACAAAAATATTATTTTAGAACACCTAAGCATGCAAGTCTATCTAATAAATAAAAATGGATGCATACTTTTGCTTTGAAATTACAACTTTTCCGACTTCATCCCCAGGTCTAGCCTTTTTCCAGCATTCAGACATATACTTCGGCACCTGTACAATAAACAGTAAGTCAGGTCATAATCATACATTACAAATATTGCTAACTAATTCCACACACCACATTTCACGTTAAAAAAATTGCCATACATCAATATGAAAGTCGAGACGAGAGCAACAAAATATAACATCAACATAATACTTAGTTACAACACAGTAAAAAACTAAAATCTATGCAAATCCAGACGTTAAGTTGTGAAAACCACAGGACACAAAATTGTATAAAAATATGATGAACAGATTGACGCCATTTTGGTGCGCGATGATATGTTCGATGTTCAACAGCATCACAGCGTGCCTGGTGAGCTGTCTGTCTCTGTTGTGGACGTTGGTCTGTCTGACCACCATCTACTGATGTGGTCAGCTGCAGCACGTCGACCGCAGCCGCCCACTGAGACCGTGTTTCGTCGTTCATGGCGTTCATTAAACATTGATGAACTGTGAGATGAGCTGCGTGCATCATCACTATGCCAGCCTGACAACTGGCCGGACGATGTCGACGACATGGCTAAGTCGTATGATGCCGTACACACGTCGATACTCGACCGACTTGTGCCACTCCTGCGGATTGTGCATCGTCCCAGGCCGTCAGACACATGGTTTGACGGAGAATGCCGCGATGCTAAGCGTCATACCCGGCATCTGGAATGTGTCTACTCCGCCGCCTCTCGGCGCCAAACTTGTTCCGGGTCTGCAGCGGCTGCCGCCATGGCTACTGCCGACACTGCCAAGTCTGTGTGGTACGACCAGCGTAGGGAGTACCGGGAACTTCAGAATGCAAAGCGTAGTGTGTTTTGGTGTGAGATGACTGAAACTGACCAATCATCACTGCGGCGAATCTGGCGGTCCGTCGACACACTTCTTGGTTGTGGGCGACTCCCAGCGAGCTCTGCGATCACTGTCGATGAATTCAATAATTTTTTTGTCAACAAGGTTGCCGTGATCAAATCAGTTCTGCTGGCGCACCTGATCCTACATTCACTGCAGCCAGACAAGGTGTAGCCCTGTCCTCGTTTTCCACGATACCAGTTAGTGACATAGTCGCCAGAATCATGAAGCTTCCTGACAAAAGTTCTGCAGCCGACCCATTGTCGGTCCCACTGCATAAGCAGGTTGCCACTGACATTTTGCCATTCCTTACCGAACTGTTTAACTGTTTAACCGGTTGCTGGCTGCTGGGCGGTTTCCGTCAGTGTTCAAAGAGGCATTCGTCACGCCAGTCATCAAAAAGTCAGGTCTCGACCTCGCGCAGGTCAGTTCATACCATCCAATCTCGAAGTTGTCAATCATATCAAAGCAGTAGTATGATGCTACTAATGATGTTCAGAATGTGCAAAATCTTACAAAGTCACCTCAGTTGACAGTAATGTGTCATTGTGATAGGGCCTTTTAGATGTCGTTTGTTTTGACTTTGAGTTTTTTTGGCCTTGGCCTTAAATTTGGTCTCAAATCCTTGGCCTTTTCCTCAGTTTCAAGTCCTTGACCTCGTCCTTGTCCTCAGTTCCTTGCTGTTTTTGTAAGTCCTTGTCCTCGTCCTTGAGTCTCATGTCCTTGGCCTTGTCCTTGAGCAAAAAGTCCTTGATAACATCACGGCCTTTTACCCGTTGCCACATCCACTTATTACCCATACTGTCTTATACTGTCTTATAATTCCAGAAACACAAAAAAACGAATTTTAAACTGAAACTAATGCTCATTGAGGACAATATAAATACAAGTCTTAAAAATGCACAATTGTAAAAAAATATAGTGGGTAGAGTGGAGTTTACTGGGCGCCATAGGAATACATTGCGCCTATTATTTCACGTATATACCTTATAACTACCAATAGGGTTAGGATTAGGGTTTAGGGTTAGGTGTATTCCTATGGCGCCCAGTAAACTCCACTCGTCCCAATATAGTTTTCAAACAAAGTAGATAATATTCGTAACAGTACGTCAAATTCAGTGGTCCTGGCATCAACTACTTTCAAAGACAATAGCAGTAACACCACCTTCACTAGCCACACGCCGCGTCCAGCGTATGTCAAATCAAGATCTTTAAGATCAGCAGATTTATCCATCATTAAATGTGTGTAATCTACAATATCATAACTATTGGATGCTTTGAAATTTAGAATTATTCATCCATTATTATACTACTGTCAGCAAAATCACATCCTGCAAATGCACTTATAACTAAAAGTGACCAAACTTGAAATTAAAAATAAGTAACAGTCTGCGTAACGTCGTGCGTAAACAAAGTCACGTGACCGATTTGTTTATGTTTACAGTTTTGACACGTAATCTGTGCATTTGTTTTGTTTTGGTTTCTTTCTTCTTCTTTTGTCATTAACAGCTAACTATAATATTGAGAACTCTGACAGGGTTTTACTGACTGTCAGTGCGACAATTTAACTGCTATGGTGTGTTTATATTGTTACATTTGTAGCTGAATGTTGCTATTTTACCCATCTGTATTTATCGTTTTGGTATTTATGAACCAGCCAACTCGTCACAACGTAAAACATAAGCAGTTGGATATTTTTATGACTGTTTATGTAAGCATATTACACTTTTTTTCTTTTGCTGTTTGACTTAATCACCACGTAAAGCTAAAGTGTGTGGGGTGCTCATTTTACTGTCAGGAAGCTTCCTCTGTTGTCAGGTCTTCACGTTCAATCATGTTACATAAAATAGGGCTGGGTTACAACCGTGCTAATATGATTTGAAAAAGATCAATACATTACAGCTATATACTTATTTGAACGAGATAACTGTGGTTAAGACGACATTAATTCTCATGTTTTGCATTGATAGATCTGTGTTTTTGTTCGTACTGTTTGTTATTTAGTGTGTTTTGTTATGAACATGCTTTGCAGAAATATGTTTTGCTAGCAGAGCATGTAACTGCGTGTTGACAGGCTGAAGACGAGGGAAGACAAGCATTTCTTAGCCTCGCTGGAGAGGATGGCGAAATCGATGCATATGAGCTGCAGAACATTCTCAACCAAGTATTCATCCGAGGTAATATAGTGTGTCGGACAAAGTCCTGGTGATTGATTGTATGATCTCAGATCTGTGTTTGAAAATGTTGTGTGCTTTATATCATATTGTGCCAATAATTATTACATTTATGGCAAAATGTGAGACAGGAGCTACGAGAGTGCGAGACCAAAACCATCATTTCTGGATTTGAGTCAGGAGACCATGTCCTTGGTTGCTGTTGTTGTTGCTGCTGCTGCTGCTGCTAATGATGATGATAATCTTGATGATGATGATGCTGATGATGTGTAATTTGCAGATTTCAACTTTGATGGATTCAGTTTGGACATGTCACGCAGCATGGTTGCCATGAGAGATGTATCCTTTTAGTGTTCCACTTTTACACTGCTTTCTGAATAAGAGCACTTTACTTGCTTACTTAGCTGCTGCTTAATGTGATGCATAACACTGCAAGTGTTTATTTTTGTTTATTTTTGACAATAATGCAAATGTGATACATTCTGCTGTTTTAAAATGTGTTGATCATCCTACTGTAATTATCTTACACTGACTTGCTTAGATGCCTTTTAATGCATTGCTTAATAGTACGTTGGTTTCTGACCAAATGCGAGATTGCAAGAGTGCCCAGGTTTGAATCCCAGTGGTGGGAAGGCAATTTTGTGATGGAATTTATAAATACGCATTTCAGTTCATCTGTGTTTTTAGTTATAGATATCTTTATTTCACCTCAAGGGCAGGCACAAACACTATTAAAACTGTAACAAGACAAGCACACACATAAAAAGAAACTGATTTTTAAAAAATAAAATAAAAGAACCGTAGAAAGCAACCAAACACACACACACACATCCACACACCTAGACATAGGCCTATGCTAAAAAATAGAGTTCTGAACATGCATTAAAGGCAGACTAGAAAATCGACAATCAACCGTTCAATAAATGCACATTGTCTTCTCTAGTCAATTGTTTTATCCCATCAAACTCTTAAGTAATCCAGACTGCTGCGATCACATGCACCAAATATCTTGTACAAAGCCCTGTTTATACAACTCTCAAAGACATGAACATTGGCTGCAGATAACAATGTAGCTTCAACTGCATATAAAATAGATGGCAGACAGTAGGATTTATCTGCGTTCAATGGCTGTTTTGGTTACGACTTGTGGAATTGAAGCTGTAGCAATGATGTGATGATGAGTATTAGTTAAATGTTCTTGACCAATGGTTATATAGTTGGATTTGTCTGGCAAGTTGGGTTTTGAAGATTTTAATCAGTTGTGGTATGACTTGGCACTGTGCAAGGTAAATTCTTATTGTATGTGTTCTATGTGTATTTTATAAGCATTATTCAAGTATGTAAACAAATAAGACATTGGATGATGTGGTGCAGATGTGTTATGCCAGTAATTTATGCACGTTCTGCTCTTTTTGAGTATGGCTGAGTGTTGTCCGCATCTGCAAAATTATGCAGTCACAAAGTGATGTCATTTTGTGAAAAACGGTCGTGTTATAAATGTATTTAATAAATAGTTAAATACTGCTAATTTTTTTTGTTTTATGAAGTAACATTGTGTAATTCTGTATTTGTTACATGTTATGTATGAAACACTTTGTTGTCTTATCCTTAGTCATGTCTGTACCATGCACCATCACTGGTGGCATTCAGGAAGCATTCCTTTTAAAAGCAGACTTTTAGACAATAACTTTCTGTCAGACAATTTACATCATTTCCCCTTGCTCTGTCTGTGTCCTAGCATTACATCACTTTCAGTTTGTTCTCTCTGTGTGAACAAATTATGAGTGAATGAGTTTTGTAAGAGGCAGCTGTTAGAAGACAAGACTGGCAGTGTGTTGATGTTTGGTGTGGTTTCTAGCAAGCATTCCTTGTTCTGGACACTGATGGAAGTGGATATTTCAGTGCATCTGAATTTCAGCAAGCACTTGATGCTCTCGGTAGTATACCATTTTTGTGACTGATTGTGATGTCATTTAAAACTGTGTTGTGTGTTGCTTTGCCTCAAGCAACAGGTACTGCAGCGGGCCTTTCAGAAATCTTATTTGTTTGCTTAAAGGTTAAAGTTAGTGATATAGCCCTTAATGGGATGCCCATCTCAGAGCTACGGAGCGTCACCTGCCGTATGGGATCACACAGTGTTACCTGCCACCTGCCACAGGTGAACACACCCCACCTTAACCCCAGCCAGATAGGCTGGTACTCAATTTACCTACCCCAGAGAGATGGAAGGCTGAGTTGACCTAGGCGGCTGGTTACATACTGAGATGGTTTACCTGTCCACAGGCAGTCACCCATCACAGTACTAACCAGGCCCGGCGTACAGTAACTTCGTTGACTGGATCAAACGCGTTACCACTACACCACGCCACCAACCCCCAGGTCGGGTTGGTTTGGGTCGTTTGGTAGAGGTGCAATGGGTTGGGTCGAGTAAAAGGTTAAAATTTATGGGTTGGGTCAGGTAGGAAAATTCTTCTTACTCAAAGTGCATTGGTGTTTATCAAGTATAGCAGCAGACTGATAGATATCTTCTCCTGAATTCACCATAGTAGTTAATATTTCATCATGTTAATGCCTCATTTTGTTGATTCTGCCAGGAATGTCGGTGAGTGAGGGAACGCTGAATGTGATGATGACCCGATACAGCGACCGAGAAGGAAACGTGAAATTTGATGACTTTGTTGCATGCTTCATCAGGATCAAGTCACTGCAGCGTATGTGTCTATTGTTGCTGTTTTGTCTGCCATGTCTTTTTTGGAAGATGCTGTGTTTTAGTATCAAGATACAGAACAAAAATGATAACTAAATGTTCAACCCTTTGATAGACACTATAAAATTTTTAGAAAATATCACTCTCATGATACACGTGTATGGTTCTGGAAATAGAACTTTCTGAGATGAACATAATGATTAATTATCATGATGCTGACAGCTCGTGTAGGTTAAAGTTTTGTCTCAATTTTTATGTATTTATCCATGAACTTGGTCACATTTTACGGTAGTGCGTGGTTTCTTCTTTTCCCACATGCTGTGCAGTAATTGCTCACTGCAGCAGAATTATTTTTACCAGACAATCCTGATGTTTCTGCTGGTGCTGTGTGTTAATTGGCTGGTCTGTTGCTTTGTTGTAAGAAATTTATGAAGCCAGAGACATCGACAACAGCGACTCTGTCGACCTTTGCCTTGATGAGGTTCCTACTCATTCTGTGTCATGATAAATTAATACATTCTCATAAATATAATCTTTCCTTAGCTTGGACATATTGCATTTGGCAGTGAACCTGTGGCTCTCAAGTTTCAAATTTCATGATCAATTTTTGTCAGCACTGAAACGTGCTGGCAGGACCTTAAAGGTGATCTCCAGTGAATATTTTTTGAGAGTTTGATATGCAGGTTTTTTAGTATGTATAGGGTATTACCTTTTTATATGTTCTATATCTTAGCTGCAGTGAGTTCCACCGTACTTAGCAGATGCTTAAACTGCAGAGCTTGTCATATTTTCTGAATGTGTTGAGATATTTTTGTCTGTTCATTTGCAGTATATTCAGCTTGGCATCTACTCGTGAGACAAATGTTCAAAGCCACAGTCATTCATGACTATGTAGTTGTTTGAGTTACAGCAAATACTTCATTTCAAGCTTGATGCAGTGATGCATGCCAGTGTTTAGTGGGATCATGGTATTTTGTTATTCTCTGCTGTTGACTATTAGCTGCATAGTGCATGCAATGTAGTTCTTTGTACTGCATTCCATTTATATTATTTGTCATAATTTGTGTATATGATATATTAATATTATATTGTATTTATTAGCATGTGCCTTATACGGTGCCTGCTGTCATTCAAGTTTAGCATAAATACATTTTAACATGCATGCGTGAAATGTCATTTGTAATGCCCACATTCCATTGCTTGTTTTGATCAAAACTTGTTCTTAATACCGTCCTTAACTACATGTACGTTCTCAGCACATCAGTGATAAGTGGAAAAAAGTTTCTGACAAGTTCCAACTTTTCCATTCATAACTAACAGTAGACTTTGTTGCAGATCTGATCAATTAAGTCTAATGTAATTTAGGCTTAAGTGAAGAAGTGACTTACTAGTCTCTGAAGCATACTGTGCTTTCTTTTCTATTATCATTTTGTTTCTTCTTGCTTTGTTTTTGCCCAATATGCAGTCCATTCTTTAGCTGCCTTTACATACTTCAGTTCTTTGGTGCTGACTGTATAGTAACAGAAGATGGCATTTAGTATCCAATAATCCTGCTGCAACAGTACAAAGAGATTCTTACTCAGGAATAACTTGGATAGGTTGGGTTATCATTAAAACAAGGTTGAGATGATTTCAGATGCTTGTCATGATGTCTCCATATCTAATGTATGTTTATACCGACACGACTTTGATTTTGATGATTAGAATTTTGTTCATTGTTAAATTTTTCAACAGTTAAGTGTTTAATTGTCATTAATTTTGCACAGCTTCCCTTGACGCATTTATTTTTTTTTCCTTCTGTCTTTAGCATCAACATCTGTGCATTTTTTGGCATCCATTGTTTGCTTCTGAGCACGATCCTGTCAAAGACTGTATTGCAAACTTCAGTCCTGTGGCATACCTATTTTGTTACGACAGTTTGAGCCGTTTTTTCTGCCGTTTGTTTTAAACATGGCTAGATTTTCCTATTTTTGTCGCTGTCATTTTTGTTGTGAAATATCAGCTGCTTACACATCAAGTTTTTGTCAGTTTTGAGTATTTACATTTTTGTTATTGAACATTTAGCTGATTTTAAGTCAACATTTAACAAGTTTTACTGAACCACCTAATGCTACAGGTTTTATTTGTTTCACATAATATTAATCTGTAATTATCCGTTTAAAATGTGCAGTTTAATATTAGTGTTTCATGTTGGTATAATAAATCTGCAAGTTTTTTAATGGATTTATGCAGTTTTTGTCATTTAATAAATCTAAACAAGTTGGTGCATTTGCTCAGTGCTAAGTCATATTCGTGTGTTCGGCTAACATTCTAGCATGCTACTCTTCCATGCAGTCATGTATAGGTGCAAATAGGGCATTTTCAGACAGGTGTGGTTTCCTGATAATCAGTTTATTATCAATATCATACAACATTATGAGTGATTTGCAGTGGAAAACTAGCACTTTGCAAGCTGCCAGTTTAATCTAGCACATAAACAGGACTAAAATTGGGCTACACGAAGCCTGGTGTTATCTGAGATAAACAAAGGTACATGTGTAGTCAAATAAAAAATATATATATATATATATACAAATACATCTACCAGTTCATAAATTACAAGTCTGATGTACTGTAGGAAAAAAATTTCAAATGCTACAGATGGTCAAGCACAGTCAACATTTACCGTAAAATATTCACCGTAAGTAATATAAATATATACACATGAAAAATTGAAAACGGACATGCAAATGCTACTGACATGATGTACGCTGGCGAACCAACTAAACTATACTGGAATCAGTAGTAAAGTAATAGCTTAAAGTGGGGCCATCTGGAAAGCACACTGCCACTTTTTTCTGAGATAGTTACAAAATAAAATACTAATGCACTGTCAGATCTGCAACTGACACTCGACAGCTAATATGTTGTCACATTTTTTTTCCACTTCCAAAGCACTGTTAACTAGAGTTTGATATCATACACAACACGTAATTTATGTTCAACACGTAATTTACAACATTAATTTACGTTTAATAGCCGACTTATAGTCTAGAGAGTGACCAAAACAAACAACTAGCCTACTAGCACTACCAGATCTTGAAAACTGACACTGCGCCAATGAGGTATGTTAAGTCGTCAGACGTGATTAGCTATCACCACAATCAACAGTGAGAAAAACATACCAGTAACTAGTAAAATCAACATCAAAAACTGTGAGTAAATATATATTATATATAAAATATAATAATGTCACAAAATGTTAAAATAATCAGCAGGCAGTGTTGAATACTCATAACAGCAGCAGAGTGAGGAATGCACAGAAACACCACACCATTAAAAAGCAGCTGGAATGCATGGAAATGGTTATCATACATTGTTAAAAAATAAAATTATACGTCAAAGTTTCAATGACTGCTGTGCAGTAAAATGAGATTAACACAACCAGCAATGTTCAAATTATGCCATAACACCTCCTTCACAGGACACACCCAAAGTTTCGGCATTTCACACAGTTAGTCCTTGCATCCAGTGATACAAATATGTTGGAACTTGGAATGTAAAATGCCTTGCTCAACAGAGTAGACAGACTAGGATAATATCTTTATGTTTATCTGTCTCCAGAGTGGATTCAGTCAGGAGTACATGCACAGCTGAATGAACTGAAACATACAAACATGCACACTCGCACAAATGTAATATAAAGCATAAGTTCCCAATCACAGCATTTAAAAAACCTGGGTTTTACCGGGTTTTTGTAAGGCCCAACTTGACGAGTTTTGGAGTTTTAAGTTTTTAGAATGATCACTGGGTTGGTGGCGTAACACGTTTCATCTGATCAACAATGTTACTCTACGCCGGGCCAGGTTAGTACTTGGATGGGTGACTGCTAGCGGGCAGGTAAACAAACCATGTTGGTACGTAACCAGCCACCTAGGTCAACTCAGCCTTCCATCCCTACAGGGTAGGTAAACTGAGTACCAGCCTATCCGGACAACTAGCAGAAAACAAACTGAGTTATTTCATTCAAACAAACGGTCATCACAGATTGTTTCCAGCCACAAAGCGAAGTCTCACAGCCCTATGTGCTTTATTTTTCTCATGTCTTATACTGCGTGTTTGTTTCTGATTCTAACTGCATCTGATCGGGTGAAAACGAAAACTGAAATAGATGTGTAAAACTGAAACAAAAAAAATCCTTCAAAACGAAACTGAAACTTGAATTACACAGTAAAAACGAAACGGAAGCTGAAACGAAAATAAACGGTGAAACTTAAATCACACTGACTTTGTACTTGTTTACAACACTGACAAATGCTTACAAAATTATCGTCATCATCAGCAGCAGAAGCAGTAATGTAATAAGATGTTAACTCACCTCATCTCTGTGAAATTCAGCATTTCCCTGCCTGCTAACATCCTTCATCTCAAACATTCCTGTGAATAAACAATACAATGACACATCACTAAGTAACAGCAGTAACTGAGTTTTCGACTTATCAAATATCATAATGTCACCATTAATGTTGACGGTCGGCTGCTTAAAAGCAGATCAATAAATACGCATAGCATATTCATTAATAATCACAGCACCACTGCCCTGAACGCATATAACAAAGTAACTAACCATCTACCTAACCAGTTACATCATTGCCTATTTACTTCATGTTATCGCACCTTTAGTCCTTTGACGTTGACAACAGTTTACTTTCAAGAATTATCCAAACACACGATAAATGAAAACCAAATACACACATGTGGTGATGTTGCTGTAGTCTTATTAGTGGTGTTACTATTCTAACAAGTAATTCAAGCAAAGCTCATAAGATGCGCAACAGCCTTAGCAGTTCCTGTTTGCAGGTTGTCCAGGTCTATCTCCAGCCATGTCGGCGCAATTCGCTTATGAAATGTGCACCACAGTCGAAAATTGCAAAAAAACACACTAAAACCCCCTATTTTGGGAGTTCAAGGTAATTCAAGGTCATCGACATTGACACCATTAAAAAGCTCATCACTAGTGTTTGTGATAAGCAGTATATCTGCGTCCATCTGCAACTGTTTTCACGCTAAAGCGGTAAAATAACCACTTTTAGGGGGTAGCCATCTTTGACATCAGACTGCGCAGGACTCCTTGAACCTTGAGGATCGGGACTTGGACAGCTGAAATCTATGTTCAATGCTGAAAATTACGTCTGCAGGTTGTCTTGGTCTATCTCCAGCCATTTCATCGCAATTCAAGGTTGAAATGTGCGTTGTAACGAAAAATTGCGAAAAAAATTCTAAAAACCCTCTATTGAGGTTCAAGGTCGTTCAAGGTCATCGATGTTGATAAATCTAAAAAGCCTGTCACCAGTGCTTGTTATGTTAAGCAGCATGTCTGTACATATCTACAACTGTTTTCACGCTATACGAGCCAATAACGGCAAAATAACGTCTTTTTAGGGGGTACCCCTCTTTTATGCCCTTGTGCGAGGAGAACCGACACACCCAGGGCATGAAATTTTGTCTCGAAAGACTAAAGACATTGAGGCAGCCCAAAGTGAAGATTTCGTGATGCTAGGTGTCAACATTTTGATACAGTGCCAGGGTGTGACGGACGGATGGACAAACGGACAGACGGTCACCTTGATGACGGCTAAGACGCGTGAAGCATAACATGCTGTGATGCATAAAATGGACACTAGTATGCTACAAAGTGTCGAGCAGCTGCTTACTCATCATAGTTTTGAGTTTGATAAAGCAGGCGACGAAGTCGTTAAACCGAATGCGACCGCGCTTGTCAGTGTATCGCTTCATGAGGGCAGACAGCGACCTGTCTGATACTCCTAGACCTACCACAGACATACAGACAGACAGTCACAGAGATAGACATAGATATATAATGAAGGCAGACGGCGACTATTCTGACACTCCTACACCTAACACGGACAAAGATGGACAGACATACACCATGTCTCAAAAAACAAGCAAAGTTTTTCTGCTGGAACTTCGTCAAACTTTCATCAACTTTGATAACTGTTTCGCACACAGAGAGCACAAACTCAGTAGGGCATTGATGCGAATTAGGTGAGGTGGAAAATAAGTGCACTTCACACGAAGTTATCCACTGTGCAAAGGCAACCAGATAGAATGACCCAATCCCAATCATTGGCAATCTCCAGCCCGATGAAGTTTGCATACCATTTACACAGACACATCAAACATTAAAATGCACAAAAAAAAGAGATGTGTCAATTGTTCAATTATTCAACGACCCAGCCAATACATGCAGTGCTGCTGCTGCTGCTTCTACTACTACTGCTACTACTACTCTATTTGCTTAAAGAGTCTAATAAACTAACTAGCTGTTGCTGCAGGCATTGTAAGTACCTGAACAACAGCAACGAAAGCACTGAAACTGATACACATAATACACACAGGATGAAACTAACCCAACATGTTGAGTGCTTGTTGCAACTCAGCTCTGTCAAGGAAGCCACTACGATCTTTGTCAACTGTCTGGAATGTTGTCTATAAGCAACAACAACAACTAGTACTACTACAGTATAACTACAACAACGACTACTACTACCAGCAGCACTGCCACGCATGCTACTGCTGCAACTATAACAACGAGACAATTACACTAAAAACAACAACAAAAGCAACAAAAACAAATAACAAATTTAAGCGCAAAAACAACAACAACCCACCAGTTAATGAATGGTAGGTAAATGGGGGGACAGTTCACTAGTCCGAAGGGGCACTAGTCCGAAGGGTCACTAGTCCGAAGGGGCAGTAGTCCTACTGTTTTAAGGGGCAGTAGTCTGAAGGGGCGCTAGTCCGAAGGGCCATTAGTCTGAATTTTGTCCGCAGTTTGAATGTACGATGGTTTGAGCATGAATGCGTCTCTTACGTCTCAAGTTGACTTGGGCCTTCCAAGTTGGGTCAAGTCAGTCTGTAGCAGTGTCACCATCGAAATTTTCTGGCGCCGTCAGTCTCATTACAAGTCATTTCAAGTCCACTTGGGAAGTCGACTTAACCAGTAATCTTGCACTTTGCTGTTTTCTCAAATGCAACTATCAATGAGCTCAGGCAAATAAGGCCATTTGTAACGTATTTTAGTAACCGTATATAAAATAAAGGTAAGCTTATACTGATTAAGGTAAATGGAACTGTGAATGAAGTAATTTCCATGTAGTTGTTCCCTTTGCACTAGATCGCTGAAATTGTGCATGCCTAAGTTTAAATCACAGGGCTACTTATAAGTGCAAAAAATTTTTTTTTTCCACAAGCCCTAACGGTTAGCCCCAACTTAGCCACAATAGGCCTACATCCGTTACAGACGCACAGACGGCTAGACGACAGACGGATCGACGACAACAATGCCAAAGATGCCGTGCAGCATACATGTAGCTGTAGCGTGTCAAACACAGTCACATTACACCCAGTTTCAACTGTCTGTGCAAATTTTTCTAAAGAAATAACAATAACAGAGACGTCCGCCAAATGAATAAAACACTTAAGGAATAGCCTACAGTATACAGGGTAAGTAAAAAGACACCATTTATTTTACGCCTTATGACTTCAGCAAATATTAACCGAGTTTAAGAATTCTTTTACTGTCAGAATCAGGAGACAATTTGTAATGAAATTGTCACTATAGATCCCACTACATTTCAAGTTTGTCGCTGCACTACCTCGTGAAATATCACTCAAGCCGGCGACGCCACTGACCAGTTACGCGATCAACGTTGATGAAGCTTGGCATGTGCCCCCCCCCAAACAAATCGGACTTAAATCCGATCGATTATGCTGTTTGGGATGCCTTTCAACAGATGGTCGGCTATTTGTACGTTTCTAGCTAAAAGTGTACTTTATACAATAGACCCCGTGACAGAGTATCCCATGTGGCCGTGCTAGAGTATCCCACGGAGGGGGTCGACGGTCGACCTTCGTCAATCGTTGCATATATAACGTTAGTACCGAGGGGGTGGGGGTCGACGATCGATCTTTTGCTGGCCGTCATGAATCCGAGATCAACTCGAATGGGGGGGTTCGGCGGTACTTAGGGGGGTCGGCGAAACAACCCCGGTCCACCGTCCGAATCCGGCGTCAGTAGCGAGGGGTCGGGTCGACGACTCAGCTTAGTCGACCCGGGCCGGATTTAAAGGGTGATTTAGCAGCGCAATTTACGGTTAAATAGCTGGCAGTTTGCAAGACTCCATGTTCGTTTGAACAGTATCTTGTTGTTTTTGCATTCGTACTCATCTGCATGTGTTTTAGTTCATTTAAAAAAACTCGACTGAACTTCTGCCGACGTAAGAGACGCATTCATGTTCAGACCATTGGAAATTCAAACTGCGGACAAAATTCGAACTAATGGCCCTTCAGACTAGTGACCCTTTGGACTAGTGCCCCTTCGGACTACTGCCTTTTCGGACTACTGCCCCTTCGGACTAGTGACCTGTAACCGGTAATTGGTGGCTGACCCCTCACCCGAGGGATCTAAACCAGCCTGAAGGAGAGAGAGAGAGATAATTGGTGGCATATTTCTGGCAATATTTTGTTGTTATTTCACCAACAACTTCTTGATTTGCAATACAATACAAGTAATGTTCAGGAGTGGCAAGAAGTGATGATAACATGTTCTACAAAACAGTAAAGTTTTCAAATGATGCCTGAAGAGACCCGTGCCATTTATCTGACATATTTATCTGCATATTTATACCATATAACAGATATTGTGAACCAATCCTAAACAGTGGAATGAAAAAAGCAAAGAAATGATGCTGAACTGTAAAGTGAAACAAGAAAGAAATGTACATGTAGACTGACCCTACAACCTAACCTACAACCTATGTAGTAATGTATAATAACAAGAAAGTGTGGACTGACCCTGCAGACCATCAGGTCTGACCGAAGACTTCTGTAGTCATTAAAACCAAGTTTACCAGACATATCACGCTAATGAACCCATTGTCAGGAAAACACAACATTTCTTCATAACAACCACAGCACCACAAACATATTATCGTCATTGTCATCATTAACGTAACCGTAACAATGATCATCTTATAGCCACATTCAAGCAAAACAAAAAGCCCTTATTTAGGAATAAGCCATATTCCAAGAGGTATTCATACACAGGGTAGCATGTAAATAAGTGGAAAATACACTGACCAATTAGACGGTATCAGAAACTATCAACCCCGATTATGCTGAATGCTTGAACTCAAGTTTAGCATGACCACCCATTATTGCAACGATCAATGCTAATCATATTCAAAAGTGTCTGACTGCTTAATCTATGCAATACATGCATGTTCCAGTTTTTAATGTGCCATCCTGTATTATTATACTAGCATGACTGCAATTCTCTTTAATATCTACTTAACCTACACAATCCAGTGACACAAACACCACCAACACAAAATTTAATTTTCGTTTTTGCACAATAAAAACACTTTCCTGAACCAATCCCCAGAACCCAAAAAATGAAAATTATGGCAAGTGCTGTAAAAGAAAAAAAGGACAGCTGCCTTTCTTTTCACCCAACCAACAGCATGCTAACGAAAATTATCAAGCCCTGTAATGCAGTGAATATTATGGTACTTCTCATAGTGAAATGGTGAACATGTGTTGTTACTATTTTCATTTAATTATTGACAAATAACGAAGGATACATCGCTCATTGCAACCATGCTACGTGTCATGTCCACACTGAATCCATCGAAACTGAACTCTGCAACAAATGAGCAACCGGTTTCATGAAACAAGTTGCACACAACCAGTCTTGCAATCTTAATAAGTAACAAAAAAGAGCTGCAATAAACAAAAACTATTACAGTGTTATACACATCAAAATTCAGAACTGCAGTTTAGTGAGAGCATTAATCTACAAAATTTGTTCTGCTTTACCAAACTCCATTCTCACAGTGATGCCACAAATGCTATAGGCGATTGACGAAAATAAGATTTTTTGTGTCGTCACCATCTGCTAACGACTCAGTTCCTGACAATGAACAATGAGATAACAATCTTAGGCAGTCAGTAGATACCACATTACTTCACAATTTCATGGCTGTGATATTCCGTCAAATTTAACACTGTCCCCTAGAAAACCCACTATTCTCTAAAAACCTGATAGTTTATAAGTTCAGGTTTACTTCTAACCTTTTTAGTGGTCATATTGCCAAGAACCTCTCCAAGACTTAGAGAATATAGTCTGGCAGCTGTTATAACACCGAAACAGACAGGCTGATTATGTGCAAATAACTGAAAATCAATCTGCAAATTCTGAAATATTTTCAGAAAGCCCATAAAATATAATTTGTTTTAGTGGGAATTGGGTCAGTCCCTATCATGTTACAATGCAGACTCAAAAATGCATACAATACAACGATACAATAACATAATTTATAGAATGCCATTATTGGAAATCGTCCAGGAGCACTGAAAAAAGTAATCATTAGTATAGCTATGAAATGGTTCAGTTTTGAAGAGACATTTCAAAAGACCAGTGTCACTTATGACATGAACAAAATGTCTTTGTAACTAAAAATGATAAGGCAAGAGATAAACTGATAAAAATATCTTACGTTTTTTGAACTCCTGGTTGAGAATGTCTTGAAGTTCATATGCATCAATTTCACCATCATCACCAGCTAGCTTCATAAATGCAACTCTCTCTTCATCCGCTGCTGCCTGTGTACACAACAAATACTACTACTACTACACCTATTACAACTACTGGTACAACTATTACAACAACAATAACTAGAAATTTGGGACAGGGCAGAGCAGGGCCCAATATGAATCTGACTTGGGGCAAAAATTTAAGGGGTTGAAATTCCTCTGGTAGCAACATCACAAATATTCTGCGCAAGTACGACTACTATTACTACTACTACTACTTCATTCACCACAGTCTGCAGGGCACAATGATACTACTACAACTGTGCACAACTATGCATACACTACAACAACAATGACTACTACACACTGAACACATACAACAACTGACAAACGATCAAGTTTTAGTTTTAAATTTCAACTATGCATTTAACTCAGGTCAAGGCGATATTTCTACACCTAAACAGGTCGATTTTTTCTAACCCTTCGCTCGCAGATTATTTGCAGCCCTACTTTTAGCTCATTGAACTCGGCGCCCATCGAGAGCCAGTGTATAAGTTCCTATTAGTGATTAACAGTAACCTAGACCCTATCTCGCACCATTACTGAGATACAGCAACTTATTGGCCAAAAATCGCAAATTTTGCCCACCCCCTCTCATTTAGCGCCCTCGTTCGGGGTGACCCCCTTCAAATTTATGGAAAAGCTTTGCGATTCCTGAGACTAGAGTCTTCCAGGCAGCCGACGATGAAGATTTGGTGATCCTATCTTGCACCGTTTTTGACTGATCCACCTGTGTGACGGACGGATAAACAGACGAAAAGACAGACAGAATTGCGATGGCCAAGATGCGCTGAAAGCAGTAGCTGCTTTCGCACGTAAAAAGGGAGAAAAGGAGAAAAATGGGAAAAGAAGAGGGAAGGGAAGGATAGGTTCAAGGATAGCTGAAGGGACTCTCTGGATTTGTTTCCCAAGGAAAAATTTTCTATAGCTCCGCCAATGCAAAACTGCATGCAATTATATGCAAAAAAGCTTCAGTTACTAGAGCACACATCCACCAAATCCTTTTCCAGGACTTCGGCCCTGGACCCGTTGAACGTTTTCGTTAGCAGATCACTTGTAATACAAGAAATTTGAGCTAAAGCTCACGAGACGCACGAAAGCATATAGCAGTTCCTGTTTGCAAACTGTCAGTCTATCTCCAGCTGTTTTCACGAAAGACTTGCCAACAACGGTAAAATAACGACTTTTACAGGGGTACCGCTCTTTGATGCCCTCATGCATAGGTTTACTTAAACCTAGAAAATTGAGACTTAGACCATCAAAATCTACGTTCAACAATAAAAATTTCATACGCAGCTTGTCTGTCTATCTTAATTGGTTTCAGCGCAATTCGCTCTTGAACAGTGTCTTGCAGCCCAAAATCGCCCAAAAATTCATAAAAACCCCTATTTAAGCGTTCAAGGTCATCCAAGGTCACTGAAATCGGTGGCAATTGAGAGCTGGTGTATGCCTTCTTATTAGTGATTAATAGTAACCTAGGCCCTATCTCGCACCGTTATTGAGATACAGTGACTGATGGGCCAAAAATCACAGATTTTTCCCACCCCCCTCTCATTTAGCACCCTCGATCGGGGGTGACCCCCTTCGAACTTATGGAAAAGCTTTACGGTTCCTGAAACTGCAGTCTTCCAGGCAGCTGATGGTGAAAATTTGGTAATCCTAGCTTGCACCGTTTTTGACTGATCCACGCGTGTGACAGACGGACAGACAGACAGAGAGACAGACGGATGGACAGAATTGCGATGGCTATGATGCGCTGAAAGCAGTAGCTGCTTCTGCGCATAAAAAGTGTTTAGCTTTTGGAGGCTTTGCCCCCAAACTCCCACCAGGGGCTCTGCCCCTGGACCCAGC
>Ga0209671_1000453_pt1 | contig 26995 bp, 19 predicted proteins | sample WorMetHERISLAND2_2_FD_187401 | JGI IMG/M metagenome (GOLD analysis project Ga0209671, IMG submission 187401) | Marine gutless worms symbiont microbial communities from Max Planck institute for Marine Microbiology, Germany - Olavius geniculatus... | ecosystem: Host-associated > Annelida >...
TCTATAATGCTCGGCAAAAGCTGACCACCAACCCCCACCCCCTTCGGTACTAACACCATATCTACAATGGTCGGCGATAGTTAATCGTCGCCCCCCAACTCCCCCCTCGGTGCTAATGCCATATCTATAACGGTCGGCGAGGGTTGACCGCCGACCCCCCCTCCCGTGGGATGCTTTCTCATGGTGGGGATATGTTTTCATGGGTCCGGTCTTTCATTTGTCAAACGGCACATTTTTCGATACATTTGGCACACCTCAAAATGCAAATTACTTCAGTGGATGTGCATACGACTCAGTTCAGTTGCAGTTTGGACGTCGACCAAGCAAAACGTGTTCTCGCTCGTAGTGTGAACGGCAGTTTTAGTCAGTCGGTAGTTGAATATTTGTTGATAAATCGACGTCGTCATTGAACGTTGGCCATTTTGTTTAGCCGTGTGATAGTCAGTGAATGTCTTGAGTGTTAGCAAGTACTGTCGGACATTGCGAACAGTCATTGCAGTCTGCCATTTTGATTGGCCTCGAGCAGAAGCCGCGTGTGGTTGCGTCGAACTATCTAGACAAAGCGAATGTTCATTCTGATACTGACGTCGAAGAAAGTTTATTATTTGTCGCCAATACTGATGACTTCTTACTTCCAAATCTAATAACACGGGTGCGTCACGGACGGTTTCTACTTCCTGTTTACTTTTCAGTTATCCCATTTCTAGGGGCTTTACCGTTTTTGATCTTATTGCCAAATTCATGTATCTTTTCTAAGGTCGCCTAGGTTTTGTTTCAATTTCTAATGCTAGTTCAGTTTAGTGTACATCCATTCCTGGTCGATCGCTGCTAGTCAGGATCTAGTAAGTAAACCAGTTCCTAATCCACTAACTGTGGATGGGCCCTGGGACGCAGATAAGTGGGGAAAATCCCAGTGGAATCTTCTGTCAAACTGTATCTAACACAAGCCCAATGGATGATCATCCTTATTATTACGCGCGAAAGCTAGAATCACCAAATCTTCACCGTCAGCTGTCCGGAAGACTCTAGTTTCAGGAACCATAAAGGTTTTCCATAAACTTGAAGACGGTCACGCCGAACGAGGGCGCTAAGTGAGAGGGGGGTGGGCAAAATTTGTGATTTTTGGTCAATAAGTCGCTGTATCTCACAGCCTAGGCCCTACCTTGCACAGTTGTCGAGATAGGGCCTAGGTTACTATTAATCACTAATAGGAAGTCATATACTGGCTCTCGATTGGCGCCGAATTCAATGACCTTGAATGACCTTGAACACCAAAATACTGGGCTCCCTCTGAAAAAAGTTGTAAGGGGGGTCCCCGTCCCCAGTAGGGGGTCCACTAGTAAGACTTGGTCATTCTCTAGAGCGTGTAAAAATTTGGTGGCGCAGCACCCCCTAGAGGCCGAAATATGGTCTTCCGAAAAATGCGCTTTGGGTGGGTACAACTCCACATCTAGATCTCCAAGGTTACTGGACCAAACTTCACCTGACTTGTTTCGAATAATGCGGGAGGAATCGCTGTCGAACGAGTATCTCACCGATTTTGAATATCTTCATCCCTTCCGGAGATATTCGCCGCGAAACTTTGAAGTCAACCGAAATCGGGCCAAATTTTGCATGTTTTGGCCCCTAAAAATTTTTTGCTCCCCCAAAATTTCGGACTGTGATTATAAAATTGAACGCAGCTCCGAGCATCGTGCAAAATTTTGCACCGATTGGCCGACGGAGCTCGGAGATTATGCGAGGAAAAAAAGGAAAAATAAACCACAGCAAAATATAAGTCCGCTCAGCAAGCTATCGCTTCCGGGTGGACTAATAATACCTACCCACATGAACGCTTCCAGTCGAACCTTGCTCATAATTGTCCACAAACTTATGCATGGCTCTTCAGTATCCGGACAAATAATACTGTAACATCCGCACATTTACCAGCATAAGTGTATGTCTGAAAACTAGCATATTCACGACATTAAAAATCAAACAATGCAGATACAAATTTGAATAGAAATAAATTCACTAATGCATAACGGTTTCCTTACATACAGAAAAAAATAGTGGCAAATACAGCAACAAAAACAATAAAGATGTGCTGGAAACAGCAAGAGAACCCTTACCTTACCTTACCTTACCTCTGGGGTGGGCAGGCTCTTACATCTGCCCAGCGCTGAGGCTGTATCAGCTCGGCCCAATCCGCATCCCCGAATGTAACCACAAGGTTACAGGTAACGGCTATAAAGCCATGGACGGCTGTGAAGCCGTAAATAAACGGCTGTAAAGCCGTAAGTAGACGGCTGTAAAGCTGTATTCGGCTGTGAAGGTGAAACCAGCACAAAAGCACTGGTAGCATGTAGCAAATCTGCTCTCACGGGTTTGGTCAGCTCTTAGTTAGCTCCTACCGTCCAGATTTCAGAAATCTTTCAGGTCATCGGTGCAAAGCCCCACCACCACGACAAGGTGGCCAACCATAATGGGGCAGCAAGAGAACCTCTGGAGTAAATATTTAACAAACTCAATAATTATTGAGTACAACAACCTATGCCACAAATGAACATGACACCAAGCATAAGTTAATCCCACAGTTTCAAGTGAGATAAGTGAGTACGAAACAAACTTATATATACCACAGTTGCTAACATTTGGTGCTGTAACCCAACAACTCATATGACTGGTGCGCTGATGGTCACACTTAAGTGCACCCAAATGAGTTATATCACTGCAGACATAGTGCTCACTGCTCAACCTATGATGTCTTCTCCTTCTTCGGTGTTTGGGCCTATTTCGTGGCTGGAATAAACTGCCTGACTACCTGAGTGAGCCAACTCTGTACTGACTTTAAGGTGCTACTTAAAAAATCTCCTCTCCTCTATTTAAATTTATACTTGATGAATCTGGGAGATACAACAAATTAAGAATTGTAATTGTGTAGCTTCTGTTTGGTGTTTAGTAGAATTCTGTAAAATGTTTTAGTAGTAAACTGTGTCCCCCAAAAAACTGGTACACCAAACACTATCAATAACTTTGTCTATTCGCTACAGATTTTCAATTTTTTGCTGGCAAAGTCTCTGAAAAATTTGCAACAGAACTGTCCTAAAAATCCCACCACACCACAAATGTGTTGCTACACTATCAAGTAAAACACAAATGCTGTAAACTAGTATTTTCTGTGTGCACTTAACCAGTCTTGCTGAGTTATGAACTATCGAAGACCACAGGAACTGCAGCAAAAGAATTGAATTATGTTTCATCGATCAGAACTGCAGAATCAACGAATATCACACTGGCATAGTCCATTTTCAATGTGCCATCTGTCAACAATAGCAACTGACTGAACGTCATTCTTGTGCAAAAAAAGCATTTTTGTTTCAACATTTTGCAGCAGATGCTATTCTCCCTCCGAGGTTTTCAGTGTAAATAAGAACAGCATTCTGTCACTAAATCAAAAGGTCACAGCACGCACGCCACACGCCTGGAAACAGTCTATCAACAGTGCAAATAGCCAGGACGTCAAGCAATGTCGTGCTCTATTGCCGTCGGATTGATGTCTGCTCTGTGTCTGGGCCACCAAGATTTGTCACTTTTGATAGCTTGCATCAGTATACAACATGCGCCAGGGGCGCAGTGCAAAACGGAGAGTAACTAAATGCCGTGGCGGTATGCAGGGAGAAGAGGGGAGGAGAGGGCTAAAATTCGGATTAAATTCAAAATTCGTTTATATGTTTGTGGAAAATCTTAAGCAATTTGCGTCTGATGTCTGCACTGTGGGGCGAGTTGAAGGTCACAGTACGCACGCCACACGCCGGGAAGCAGTCTATCAACAGTGCAATCAACCAGGACGTCAAGCCATGTCTATTGTGCTCTATTGCGTCGATTGATGTCTGCTGATGTCTGGGCCACCAAGATTTGTCACTTTGATAGCTTGCATCAGCATACAACACAGGGCGCCAGGGGCGCAGTGCAAGACGAAGAGCAATTGAATGCCGCGGCGGTATGCAGAGATGGGAAGGGTAAGCAAACACGCGGCGAGCGTCCTTGAATTGACGGCCGGCGGAAAACAAAGAAATCGTCACACAGTGCACCACTGAAGTAACAGTGCTCCACTTTCAAGGCAAAACCGTCTGCGTCTAATTAGTGATGCCTGGATTCAAATATCGAAAGGCTGAAAAACGAATAAAAATTCAAACTTGAAATTCGAAGTTCGCAAATCCGAACTTCGTTTAACAACACTAGTCTGCACCATATAAATTTATTGTTTACCATATTTATCATAGTGTGTTGCTAGAGACATGTATAAGAGTGCAACTGAAAAAAATACACCAACGGCAAAAAGCAAATTAACAGAAATGCAGTAAACTTACTCATCAGGATAAGGAGGCTCTGGGAAGTTGACAGACATACACTCAAAAGCAGCAAGTGTAACAGCTGCAATGTGAGGCCCCTAGACACGATTTAACATACAGTACGTGACAAGCATTATCAAGTAATCCTCTCTCCAAAACAGGCGTACAATTCTCTGATGCATAAATTAATAACAAACAAAAAAGGGCCAGCATAGGTGTAACACTAAATTTGACATTACTGTGTAATGCTGTCACTAATGAAACACACAAATGTGCCATCTGAATGATTATGCTGATAATATGCTACTAAATTTAATTTTTTCCAGGACAGTATCTTGAGATGTTTACCCACAAATGGTGAATTCTACGCATTTCCAAGCACTCCAGCTTATCCATACTTGTGGTCAGCCTAAGACAAATGAATCTAATAAAATGCAACTTATTACAAATTGAAACAAATGTGTCCATTCCCAACGTCCGAAACAAATTGCTCGACTACATGTGAGACCCATCAGTCTCATTAAACACTTATAAATGCTATCTAAAAATGTCCTGAACATCTTTACTAATTTCAATGCTACAGCACATTAGCAACTTCTACAAAAATCTATAATAATAATAATAATAATAATAATAATACATTTGTATAGCGCCGTAGTGTCGTAGCTTCAGAGACGCAAGCAGAGCAGATCAGTTAGCTGTATGCAGAATTAAATATGTGAGCTTTAAGCCTAGATTTAAATACACAGAGAGTGTCACAGTTAATGACAGAAGCAGGCAAAGAGTTCCAGGTTGTCGGTGCAGCGCAGCTGAACGATCGTTTGCCGATGGCAGTCCATCTGAAGGGCACATGGAGCAGATGATCTCAGTGACCGAGTTCCACTACGTGCTATGATGTGTTGACTGAGGTACGCCGGTGCTGACGTCTGTCGTATTTTGAACGTCAGCAAGGCCAGCTTGCAAGAGATGTGCTGCTCCACTGGCAACCAATGTAGTTCCTTCAGCAGTGGATATGCGTGTGATCGTCTTGGTGCATCATGAACGATCCTTGTGGCATTGTTCTGTACTCGCTGCAGCTTGTGGATGGTACCGGATGGAGCGACATGGAGCACAGCGTTGCAGTAGTCGATCCTGGATAGAATCAGACTGCATGCAAACGTCTGTGCGAGATCCACAGTCAGTAGATGCCGAATGTGACGGATCGCCTGTGCGTGGTAGTTGGATGATCACGTCACAACCGAGACGTGTTTGTCGAACGTCAAACGCTGTTCTAGAAGGACTCCGAGTACTTCGATGTCATCAGCTACAGTCAGCGACCTTCACCGACGTCAGAGAAGATGTTGACCGTAGCTGGTTGGCTGTTCCCATGACCAGCGCCTCAGACTTATCAGAATTCAGTTGGAGTCCGTTCTGCATAAACGAGAGTTTAACGTCGGCAGTGCAGGCGGCGAGAGTGGACAGAAATGCGGCAGTGTTGTTATCACGCATCGCCAGGTGCAGCTGGGTGTCGTCGGCGTACTGGTGGTGACGGACGCCGTGAGACGCTATGACATCAGCTGCTGGACTGCAGTACACAGCGAACAGCAGCGACCCCAGTACTGAACCCTGCGGTACGCCGACTTCCAGCTTGGTCTCAGGCGACTTGCACAGACCGAGCTTGACGAATTGCTTGCAGTCTGTCAGGTACGACCGAATCCACGACAACGCAGTTCCAGACACACCGAACTCCGACTGCAGCCACTGCAGTACTGTCTGGTGACATACAGTATCAAAGGCTGCAGAGAGGTCAAGGCCGATGAGCACTGTGACCTGCTTCTCATCGGCCGCTGTGTATACGTTGTTTAGGACATCAAGCAGAGCGGTCTCAGTGCAGTGACCTTGTCTGTAGGCAGACTGAAACTGGCTGAAGTTTGTAGAGTTTGTCAGATGAGGTCGCAGACATGCTTGCAGCAGCCTCTCCAGAACCTTGGAGACTGTCAACAGGTTGGAGATAGGCCTGTAGTTTGCCGGCGACGATCTGTCAAGACCTGCCTTTTTTAGTAGTGGCAGCACTTGCGCCGACTCAAACCGTGCCGGGATTCTTACTGTATCATCATATTCTGTATCATATTCTTACTGTATCATCACATAAAATGCCATGCCAATGAAACAGCAAGTACTAGGCAGCTAAACAGAACACATCAGATATCAGATGCTAATGTACAGCAAATGTAAGGTATAATACCAGGTAAAGAATGAATGTGTGAAGGCCTGTGCCAAGGCCGACGGATGACAAAATACCGAGACCAACCCAATACAAGCACCAGACGAACTGCTTGTGCAATACTGAAACGTACTGTAAGCACACGCACAGTCGCACACACACACACACACATAGAGCAGCATCACTCAGACCTATCACACATGATAAGTACAACTTGCATTGATACTGCTGTAATAATTATTTACTGACACTGACAGACAGGATCTGAAAACCCCAAGTTGGGTTTTATTGGCTTTTGGGTTTTCTGTGTTAAACATGGAATTTTAAAAAAGGCTCAACTTGATGGGTTAAAGGGCTTTCATGAGTTTTAAGTTATTAGAATGAGCAGTGCTGTGGCTAAATATTGTCCATATTGAATAATGATGGATCCAAAAATTTGCAAATGCATAGGTTTATAATGTTATCAAAAATTAATGGTGATGTTATTGATGAATCAGAAAACTAAAATTAGATAACTTTCGGATGAATTTTTTAAAATGGGTTTACCCAAAAAACCACTCTACCTAACATATCATTGGGAAAATGTTAAAAACAGAAAACATGAAAAAAAACGGACATAGATGGCAGGTCACTTGATAAAAAAATAACAGTCATACTGATCTGACAACATCAGTAAGTAAGCACAGAAGATACAAAAATTCAATGACGGTAATTAATTTATATCAACAACACACAGAAATATGAGAGCAAAGCAAACCCGCTGATGTGGTCCATTGACATAGTAAACAGTCATAATAACTGCACAGAGCAGGATAGATAGCAGCAGCCAGAACTTTTGCCTAACTATCCTACAGACAAGAGTATAATCACACTGGCACAAATTAGCTGCTTTCAGTTCTATTAATTTCTACAATATGATACATAACAATCAACATTCACAGGCTCTGTGTACTGAATAGTTGCAAGCAAACCATGGCTGGGGAAAAATTTTAAATACTAAATAACAATTTTGAAAAAAATGCACACTGCTTTCTGCCAATTCTGTGCACCAATTTTCGCCGATTCTGCAGAACTTCTGTGTGAAGTGTGTACCATTATCAACTTTGTACTAAAAGCTTGTTTTAAGTGGTAAAGAGAAAAATGTGAATGCAGGCAGCAAAAGCTTGTAACTGCAAAACATGAACACATGGCAGTAATGCATTCCAGCATAAACATTTTACAACCAGTATAAACTGAAAAAAGACAAACTAAGACATCACTATATGCTGCATAAGCCATTCGAGTTAACAACAATTGTTAGTACTTTTTATCACAATATGACAGAACAAACAAGATTCCTTTGTCAGACATTAAGTGCACACATTGGGTATGGGCACTGACTTCTTGACTTGGGTCCACTATTCTGAATGTGCACTAATCCCACTAACCCTAACCATAACCCTAACCCTAAGTCTAACTAACTCTAACTCTAACCCTAACCCTAGCACTGTGACACACATCTGCACAGTGGACATTCGGAATAGTAGGCCAGTTTGCACTTCTCACCATATTCTAGTACCTACTTTCAATGTTCAGCAAAAAACAGTACTTATAATTAGAGCTGTGAAGTGTGGAAATTAACAATCACACAAATAATCATTAAAAATTTAATAACTAATATAATTTTAATCGTTGATATTTTGGTTTAAAGTCACATCAATGAAAACATTATGAAGAAAAGTGTCAATGCATCTATAATCAACTCAATCATCTGTAATTCCAGAAGTCAACATTACAGTCCATCTACAAAACAGAGTTTGAGGAAACAATAACTGTGTCTTATCCAACTGTGAGAGCTAATAGCTCAACAACTGAAAAATCAGCCACACAAAAAAGCATATGTTTTGGCAATTACCAAGTTAGCACTTGACTGAAACCAATAATTAATTAATGATCGCAAAGTTTTATCATTACCAGCTCTAACCACCGAATCAGCTCAGTCTGACATTACACAGCTAAGGAGAAGCTGCTCACCTTGCACCATAACTTCGGAGAACAATCAAGAGTTCACAGACGAAGTAGTACAGCGTAGTAAGTGGCCGTCGCCATAGCACCAGAGTACGTCTCTCGGCGAGTAAGGTTTCAGAAACTGCTGCTGAGGTTTCAGAAACTGAACTGCCATTCTGAGATAGTTTCTGTGAACAGCCAGGAGGCAGATCGCTGCCATTTGCCACGTCACACGACCGTTTCCTTTCACGTAATTCTGAGTCAGATACCCCAGGCTCCATGTTCAAATACTCACTCTACAAATCAGCATCAAACACAACTCAGTAATTGTGAGGCTATAATTACGATTAAAGTTGGACTTGCAACTAACCTCTTTGAAATCTAGATGAAGCCTCTTACTCAATACTATAACACGGTTTTGTACCCAAATCATAATAACATTGATTAGAAGCAAATATACACAAGCAAATGGAATATGAGCAAGATGCAATGTATATATAGGTATGTATGTATGTATATATATCACCATCAAAGAGGAGAAAGAGGAGAAAGGAGACTACACCTCGCTCGACCTCCCAAGTCGTTTACAGGATATGGAGGCCTTGGACACTTTACAGCGTTACCTGCTGCGCGTCAGTGACAGAAAAAATGCCCAGATGAGCCTGCTGTCTCACTGCATCACCCAAATGACTTTGGACAATTTAAAAAAATAGTAGGCCTAAAGTACGGACTATAGACTGTGTACTAGAAGAAAGATCAGACGTTTAATACATGTACAGGGTGGGCCAAAAAACCGGACCTGTTTGAGCGTTGATAACTCAGCGATGGTTAGTGGTAGAAAGACGTGTGATACATCAAAAGTTTCAGAATGCTGTAAAGAATAAATGACAAATTTGCATAATGAAGCATTTAAATATTCTTTGCCTAATTTGCATAAATATTCGTTACCCCCGAAATTCTGCAAAATCTGACTGTAACACATGGATTTAACATGGATATTTGAGCTTTTGTAACTTAACGATGTTTATTGATGGAAAGACACGTGATATGCCAAAAGTTTCAAAATTGTGTACAGAAGAAGTGTACAACTTGCATGTTTCACTATTTAAATATTCTTTGCCTGATTTACACAAATCTGCTCCACCCATAAAATCACGCTAAATTGGCAGTAACACATGAATTTAAGTTGATTTTCATTCAGCATACAGTGAAATATCAACAATCATTAACACATTAACACATTAATTAAGTTTAGATGAAATTCGACATAGGCAGTTGCCCAGCTTTTGCATTCATTCATCAGTCCTTTTAGGCAGATGATAGATCGCTGGCGCCAATGTGTTCAGGATCAGCTGAGCACAGCATTCGATTAGCACGTGTTTTAGCTGGTCAGTTACTGAAATTTTGTGACCATGCTATCTTTTGGAATGCCCCCACACAGAATAATTCACAGAATTTAAATCTGGACTTTTTGGCAGTGAGTTTTTGAGTTCAATGAACTCGAGCACATGGGAGTGCAGGCAAATGCCTAATTTCAGTGGTAATGAAGATTTATGCAAATTAGGCAAAGAATATTTAAACGATTTGCTACGTAAGTTCGGCCCTTTTTGGCTATAACATTCTGAAACTTTTGACATATCGCACGCCTTTCTACGAGTAACCATCACTGAGTTATCAATGCTTAAACAGGTCCGAGTTTTTTTGGCCCATCCTATATTTGGATTAGTAATTAAAGTATGAACGTGTTCTTTTTGGTTACAACGTACCTCGGATATAACATACTGATTTTTCCAGTCCCTAGAAGTACGTTATAACAAAGTTTTACTGTATTCTATCAAGACCATACCTTGTTGCCATGGAAACAAAAGTTGGGAAATTTGGATTTAAAATTGGCTATAACCCAGCATGCGCAAGGACTTTGTTGAAGATTAATGCATGAAGCACAGAATGTTCAGGGTCTAACGCTTTGGTGGTCTATTTAACTTTAGCACTTTTGACCCCTGTTACTACCAGTACTAGTAGCAGTAGGAGTGGGAGTTAGTAGCTATACTGCCGTTCGACTCTGGTGCCAGCAGAACAGTCTAGGCCATAGCTAGGGATGCAGGTTATATGCAAACATGCTATCGTATATTTTGCAAAGACCCACATATTGCATATTTAGACACTTATAATTTAATAATAATTATAATAATATAGAAATTTATAAGGTGTGCATTTTCAAAAGCGCATATGCAGAAATCATGCTGCATATGCAAAAATTCGCATATTTCCACATATGTGGTTGCATTTTGCAACATTTTGTCTGACGTTTAAGGCTGTTAAATATTTTTGCATGCAAAAGCAGCTACTGCTTTCCGCACGTCTTAGCTATTGCAATTCTGTCCATCAGTCGATCCGTCCGTCCGTCTGTCACATGGGTGAATCAGTCAAAAACGGTGGAAGCTAGGATCACCAAATCTTCACTATTGGCTGCCTGGAAGACTCTAGTTTCAGGAACCGTAAAGCTTTTCCATAAATTGAAAGAGGGTCACCCCAAACAAGAGCACTAAATAAGAGGGGGTGAAAAAATTTGCAATTTTTAGCCAATTAGTCGCTGTATCTCTATAACGGTGCGAGATAGGGCCTAGGTTACTTTTAATCACTAATAAGAAGTTGTACACTGGCTCTTGATTGCCACCAAATTCAATGACCTTGGATGACCTTGAACTGTAATATAGGGGTTTTATGGATTTTTTTGGCTAATTCTGGTGCAAGACATATTTCAAGAGCAAATTGTGCCAAAATCAATTGAGATAGACATGGAGAAGCTGTGTATGAAATTTTCAGCATTAAGCATAGATTTCGACAGTCCAAGTCTCAATTTTCTAGATTCAAGGACACCTGCGCACGAGGGCATCAAAGAGTGGTATCCCTGTAAAAGTTGTTATTTTACCATTGTTGGCCAACCCTGATAAATACATGGTTCTAGTTATCAGGTATGTGTTCGAGGTCAGCATTTTCAAGGCCAAGGCCAAGATGTTGGTGATCTTCAAGATCAGGGCAAAGCCAGTGGTTTGTCAGGCCAAGGCCAGGCAAGTGGCTTTCGAATTCTATACAATTCTATGTGACAATTCTATACTGTGCGTCACAGGTCAGATTAATCTTATTCCATCGGTAATGAACTGTAAAACTGCTTCCGTTGCTCAGACAGAGCAGCTAGTGGGATAATTAGCAATGTTTAGGTGGAAAAATCTTAAAAATATCAAAAACTCATTGCACAGACCACATTTATTGCAAGTGACTAGAAGCCAAAGTGATGAAAACGTTGAGGCCAACTTCAGGCCAAGCGCTATCCTTTGCCAGCGTGGGGCCATTGGCACTGACTCATCCGCAGGGCCCGTGATACTACATAGCGATCTGTGATCACACTACACCACAAACTGCAGGATATAGGCCTAAGTGTGTAAATAATGCAGTCATTGTATCTTCTATGTTTGTAGGCATACAAGTTCACAAGCGAAAAATTTTTTGGACTTTAGATTTTTAGCTTTTCCCAACATTTTCTAGACATTTTAACTGACTTCAAGTTCTGACTGTGACAGTAATTCATCCCCTAAAGCAAAATTGGTTAGTGTTAATCGATCCATCGTCCGTTGCAGCGATCACCGCTGTAGCGCAGGGCCCCTGTGGGGTGCAGGGCCTTTGGCACAGTGCCAAAGTGCCACCCCCTACAAACGGGCTTGCCAGCACCAGTAGTATTCGATGCAAAAGCCAGACCACTGGAAAAAGTATATTGGAAGAAAACAAAAACGAAGCTTTTAAAATGTATTTGGACTGAAGTTGACAAACTGTAGTCATGCCACTGCATTTTGAAAAAATGACCCACTTTGCATACCAGCAGCATTATTAGTGGTATCAGACATGACTATTACTGCTGTAGGTCTACTACTTCCTCTTACTATTACAATTTACTAACTCTTCTACCTTCTCATTCTACTACATCCATTGGCAGCAAGCAACTTTGTTACTATGGCATGGGCAACGGAGATGGTGAAGTTAGATTGTCCCCTGTTTGATCTAAATATCTTGCAGATACCTTGTACCAAGTTATACCACTTTAAAGTCTCCATAGGCCATAATGCAAATTTTACAAATTTTGCGGGAAATGGGGTACATTTGAACTTTTTTTAGAAAATAGAAACATTAGTTTTTTACTTCCTATACAATGTACATCCCAAAAAATGTATAGGTTTACACAACCCCACAAACTTTCAATGAGATACTGAGTTAAAAATTGAACATAAAGAGCCACACTATTAGATTTTTTGCCAAAAATGTGGTATGCCTGAAAACCGCAGGACACCACAGGACTCCATAGAAAGACCACAGGACACATAAATAATAACCGCAAAACGATTTTTAGACGTGAAAACAAGACTTAACCGGTACTAGTCTATATTATAACTGCCAGACAATGGCTGGTTTTTGTTACAAATTTTGACTAGCAGTAGACTTACCAATGTTGAAATGTTGCTGTAAATTGCACGCTGATATTCATACATGAATATTAGGTCTCATTTATACGTGACTTTGTTGGACTTATACAGATGTCTATCAACATTCGTTGTTTATGTTCTCAACTCTCTCTAGATTTCGCTATAGTTTGTTCATGTTGGTGAAAAAAGTAAGTAGTGAAAAAACCTGCTTCCAAACTGGCACTAGTCAAATGTTATTTCCTGATGTTGGTTGCGTGCGTCGTGAACTTCTGTGGGCGTACACTGGCCCAAGCGGCAGCCTATATGCATGGTCACGTGATTATGTCAGGTCACGTGGCGGTGTCAGTCTAGACAGTATAACCACGTGAATCTGTTTCGGTTTGGCGTTTTTGATCGTTTCGAGTTCGATAATGGCGGCCGTTTGTGGCGATAATGTTAACAGCCGGTCATGTGTTCCTATATGCGGCGTGCATTAGGATGTCATTTTGGCCGACTGCTGATGTGAATGATGCGGTGCACTTTGTCATCTGGCTGCATAAGGTAAGCCTACAATTGTTTCGGTTAAAGTTTGTTGTTTTTTTCTTTTAATGTTGCTTCAGATGTGATTGAAATAGGTAGAATTAGTGTTGTTATGCATGTTTCAGACTAGTTTAATTATGGGAAACTGCAATTGATTGACATATTGCTACCCGAGAATAAATTTGGGTCTTGAGTGGGGAGAAGCAATAATATTAATTCCTTCGTTCTTTATAAGCTGCTTATTCAGTATCTGCAGTTCGTTGTTTTATTCCCAGGGGGTGGCAGTTTGATTTCAGTGTTTTTTTGGCGATTTTGGTATTCATTTGTGATTTACATCTCTGCTTACTCAGGTTATTTATTTTTTTCTAAATTTTTTTGGTACAATATTCACTTGCTAGGTGGTGCATTAAGCTGTTTTAGCTAGTTTTATGGATTGTAGATGCAGCTTAGTCAGCTATAAAATTATTTTTTTTCTTTTTCAATTTAATACACATGTGGACGCCAAGGGTACGTATGCCGTATGTCAGACGTGGCCAAGATGCTTAAATTTACAATGTACATCACTCATGTTGTCAGTGTTTGCACATTCATTCACGCCATTCTCGTTCTCAAATTCTGTACTGGCACTTACAATCAATACATTTACCGGTATGTGTCCTGCGGTTTTCTTGCACCTCCTGAAATATTAGTATCACCACATAAACCGCTATAATGTGGCTATATAATATTCTAAAATTAAAGAAAACCTATAGCTTTACTGTTTTCAGCACATTTTGGTGGTTATTCAAAGTGTCCTGCGGTTTTCAGTCATACCCCCAAAAATGGTCTCTTTTTTCAAACTTTGTCCACTGTTGGCAACGCTGCCTGTAAACCAGATATTTTGATAGATATAATGTCTAAACTATTCAGAAAACACAGTGGTCATTTTCCTCCCCATCTGGATCTGGACCTGGATAGTTAGTCGGCAGGGCCCTAGGACTAGGGCATCACACCGACGGGGTGTGTCCCCATGGATCCCCCTCTCTCCCCATGGAGAGAAAGGGATCTGTTATGGGCCATTGCTCCACAAGTGTACTTTATAGATACTTTCATCACGACACTGCTCTAGAGCTAAAGCTAAAAAACCACAACTGCCGCTAATAACACTGTCATAAACTTAATAACATATATCACATTTTCGGTGATTAATATATGATCAAACAACTATAAAAGCATATTATACAATCACGTAAACAATTCGTATACATATTCTATACCTAGAATATACAAGAACTGTGCCACTGGTTGACTTTTGGTGTTGCAACTTACCGCATAGGACCGGATGACAACAATTAATAGCTCTTACCAGAGCTACCAGTATAATATGCCACGAGGTAACAGCCTTTCCATATATGGATCATTTCGCCAACTTTTTTAGATTTTGGGTCCCTGAGCAGTTACAGCTACTTTTTACAGCTAGGCGGGCACGGAATGTGCTAAACAAATTTCGCTACCGCTATAACAGACAAAAGTGTTCGTTTCTAATTTTCTTCAACGCTCCAAACACGTCAAATCTCATAACAGTCACGCGTCCCGATCTATATTTTTCATTTTTGGAGATGCACATAAACTTCATTTTTGTCACCAATAACGCCGATGATGCAATTTACTAAAGCTACGATATAGTCCTTTTTCGTACGCTTTACTGTTAGACTACTTTGGTGGTATGTTTTACGCGCAGCGCGTCAAACAACGTTGTCCCTCAGGTAGCGCCTCATAGCAGTCACGCCTGTATTTCGGTTACGAATCTATACGTTTTCCATAAACTAGACCAAAACGGCTGAAATCATTTTCCGTTGAGCTAGAAATGGTTTTCAAGGTAAACGTTGTGATAAATAATGTTAAATTTTTCACCATCTGCGAAAAAAAACGTTTTGCGCTTCGAACCGCGCTCACTATCATTGGGCGTGGCCATGTTTAATGCAGTTTTCTCATAATAATCGTCAATTGATGTCATATAGTAGATGAATGTTGATATTTCAATATCCAGATAATGATGTAATCTTTTGTTGATGTCGATGACGTCGTTCCACTCGCCAGTATGCAACACACACACACAGTGACGTCAGTGTGCTTTGGTGCGGCGGGTCCCTCCCCGACTTACGGTGGGGTAGGGAGAAATAAAACAAAGGAATAGGAGAGATACAAAGTAATTAAAGTACTGCTAATGAATCAAATATCAATCAAAGTGATTATAAAGTTAACCCCTTATCTTACTCGCATGGGTCGAAAGAATGTCAACGAAAATAATATGACCCCAGGGATTTCTTATTCAATGAGTACACAATAGTAACGCTACTAATAATACAGAACGTTTCTGGCTATCGCCAACCAACGCTCATATACGGGCAGCAAGACGCGTACTATGTCAGGCTCTATTAACAGTGGTACTATATGTTTCCTGTCATAATCGATCGCCTATCCTGTGCACCTCTCATTTTCAAATGACAATCCCTGCCTATGCCAGAAATATTTTTGAGCTATGGCGGGACGCCCATATGTCGGGGACCCGGAGAAGCTTCTCTCTAGGCTAACATTCGTCTGTCTGATCGATCAATTAAGTGCTCTATAGTGACACCCCTCTCGGTAATCAATCAATTTATCAATAGTTTATTACGCCAAAGGCAGCACAGCACGTACATATAAAATACAAATTAATGGCCCATCGACGAGCTTTTCTGAGAACAGCGCTAGCATTCGGTTGGTTACAGTTGGAAAAGAAGAAGAAAAAGACCTAGTTTGGCTACTTGTTCGCGGCTGCTACTGCTGCCGGTGTGTGAAATGGGTCGGTGGAGACTTTAGTCAGGCTTACCACGCTGCCCACGCACGCTGCACACCGACGGCAACAATGCCCAAGGTCCAACAGAGAAACTACACTACTGGGCACCGATGTAGTGTTCGTAATCACCGAAACCGGTAGACGGTAGAAAGTATGGGCTAGGCCTAAAAACAGGCCTAGTAGGAACATAGTACATAAGACAGTTTAGATTTGATTTTTATGTGCACTTGACTGTCTTTGCAGTAACATGTAAAGTTCAATTTCAACTTCAAGTAGTAGACTCTCACCGCAGCGTAAATAGCAGGTACAAACTGCTAAGTGCTAAGCCGAATGAGATGTCACTAGGTAGCCAATGTACATTAAACATGACGGCATTGCCTAACGGTTAATTTAAATTAATCTAAGGACTATCTGATGTTTGCTGGCTCCCAGAATAAATGACACATCACTGTCATTATCACAAACTTTGATACATTTATGTAACGCCGCCAATACATTACACTTATACATTGTATCAAATTTCAGCTTAAAATGCTAAGCGCTTTATTCACTTCAGTCAGGTAGTCAGTGACGGTTTTAGGCCGAGGCCGAGGGGAACAGCCCTCCTCAGTCTGAATGAACCAAAGGTTTTGCCTCGACTTCAAAAATATTTCCCTTGGAAGAAAACTATCTCAGATGCCTTTCTTGTTGCTGAAAAACAACTCTGGAGAACTAAAGTAATTATTTGACTCCCGTTAATATATTTATAACGGCATATGTTTTGTTACATCTTATTTCACACACACGTTAAGTTTATTCATCAGATGGGAATAATCCCGTGAAACATGAAATTTATACAAAAATGTGAGGTTTGATTATAGTAAATTCACCGAATCGATAACAAGCAAACAGTCTATTATTTGCCAAATATAGGCCTACATTGCTACATCACATATCAGCAAGATTAAGATGCACAGCATAGACGATCAGCCACTGGCATAGTTCACAAATACAAAACTGACATAGACTGCGACACCATACAGATCGCTATGTCAGGGAAACAATTGATAGTAATGCTCCGACTTAAGAAAGATGAGAAAAATTAAGAATGGCACTTTGTGTCAATTAGTGGTCAATAATTTATTATTACAAGCTTGTTGCGATCTATGATCACAGGCTTATTAGTTCGTCTACATAAATATATCAAAAGCAGACTGTATTAACTGTACTGCCCCAGTGGCTGGAACTCCATCCCTCTGAGTCAGATCTTGCTGTCGCTGTGAGGGCTTATAAGTTATGCAAGCCACCCACTCTATACAAGACATAATAAACCCAAAAATTTAAGACATCAGAAAACGCTCCAATTACCGTACTTAATCCAGTAATATAAATAATTTAAATGCAGATTTATATAGTGCATCAATGCCAAAATACACAAGATAAAAAACAAAGGTACAAAAAGTGCTAGCAAAACTGCTTACGAGCCAATCCACTGCATACAGAGTTGTGCTAAATCCCGGACAAAAAGCCACGGTTATAGATGTTGACTCAGTATAACTAAGTGCTGCCTGGAAGACTCTAGTTTCAGGAACCATAAAGCATTTTCCTAAATTCGAAAGGGTTCATACTGAACGAGGCTGCTAAATGAAAGAGGGTAGGAAAAATTTGTGATTTTTAGCCAATAAGTCGCTGTATCTCAATAACGGTGCAAGATAGGGCCTAGGTTACTATTAATCAATAATACAAAGTCGTAAACTGGCTCTCGATTGCCACTGAATTCAATGACCTTAGATGACCTTGAACGCCAAAATAGGGGTTTTTATGGTTCAAGTTCGGTTTCAAATGATAATCGTTCACTATGCCATTTCTGCTAATTTGAGTGTACTCAACAATAACAATTAGGCAATCATTCTTCATTGTCTCAGTAATTGCTCACTACTTGAGTAAATGGTAAACTGGCGGTAAGCTAAACCAATGAAACGTAGGCCTACCAATAACTAATAAACGTGACATAACTGACATTAACAAATTTGGACAACTTATTGAACTGTTCTTGCGCAATTTTTTGTCGTCATGTTCGCCGTATTAATTTCATCATCATCACTTGTACGTTAGCGGTTATTTTTTCCCAACATTACTAGTATACACAGCATTACAACATCGTTATTTATTTACAAGCACAGAAAACGCCAAAGTCCTATGTCGTATAAAAACAACATTAAAAAAGTATCAAACTTAGTGAAAATATTAAACATAAATTATCTCAACAAAAAGCTAAACTACAAACCTATCATATAATTTTGTCAAATACATTTTGGTAAATAAGTGGCCTTTTGTCAGGGGGTGACATTTCTGGTGGCCTTTTGTCCGTACACCAGTTGTGCTACATGTTCAGTATGACCAAAAAAATATTTCACTTTTGCTCTGCTTTGCCTCAAGTCAGGAACCTGAACACACTTCTATACACATTTAAGTTCAGTATCGACCATCATTTTTAGTCGACTGTACTTAAGTAACGGTTGAGCTATTGGCATGGTTATTTCTCTCTGCCTGTCCGTCTGTAACGGATGTATTGTGGCCGAGTTTTAGATCATAGGGGAAAACTTTTTGCTCAAATAATTAACCATGTGTGTGAAGCTCGGGCATGCAAAATTTCAGTGATGTGAATTGTGATGCCTTGAGGCAGAGCCTCGCTTCGAGGCTGCCTTGAGACAGATTTTTACTGCCTTGGTCTTGAAGGTTGATGTCTTGGCCTTGGCCTCGGTCTTGGAGGTTAGTGTACCAAGACACTAACCTCCCATGCAAGATGCAATACAATACACACTAGATAAATCACTGTGATATTGATAAAAAAATCAAAAGTTCACTTGTAGTTTTTTACACACTTTTGGGCAAATATTTTACTTAGGTCTACTTGAGCCTTGACGTATGAATTTCTACGCATTAGTCTGAGCTAAAACTTTTTGCTGACACTGAATACAGTTGCCTTAGGCCGCTATTTTCTCGCCTCTTCAGTGTTCCTGCTACATCAGCGTTTGTAGAATAAGTTTCTCACAGGGCAGCATTATAATGCACCCACACCGTTCAAATTAAGACTCTATGCTTGAGAATCTGATGTTTCTGATGCAATATGCAACGTTAATTTGTAACTGCAGTTGAAAAGTTGATATGGACTACTGAACTTTCATGCTATAATGACCAAAAATTAGACTGATGTTCACTGTCACCGGATCAATGAGATTATTGATATTTTTGATCCTAATAAAAGGCTTTACATCTAAATTGCATGTTTTATAGCGTGCATATTCGGACCTAATCAGTATTCAGTGCATTAAAATTTAAATGCCTTGGCCTTGGCCAAATTTCAGCGATGCAGTGCAAGGGGAACATTTTCAAATTGGGGGTTAAATGGGTGGGGGAGAACAGGAAATTCAATAAAAACCAGCCATATCTCCAAAACAGAATAGAAAGTGGGATACACCCTTCCATATTACATGAAAATCATTGACCATGAATGACCACGAAGAGTAATAATGCACTATGGTATGCCAATCGTGCAGCAGTGTAAGTCGTAGGGGTCTGCGATCAAAGCATTAGACAGGGCACTGGCGACTTACTATAGGATGTCAATTAGTAAACGTGTCTCGTGTCTCCATCTGCAGCAGTTTGGCCGCAGTTTTCAATAGAAAGTTTCAAGCTATAACACAAGTAGCCGTATCTTGAAAACTGTGAAAGACAGTCGCATATTGGCTTTTAAATGACATGAAAATCATTCACCTTGGATGACTTTGAAGGTCAGTACTGCAACAGGAACTGTATGGGCTGTAGCGTGTCTTCCCTATCAAAGCAATTTTATTGTGAGAACAAGAAATAGTTTAGATTGTAACCGATCTAATGTATACTCCACGCACGTTAACCGCCGATACCACAAACTCTCCTATTACTACAACTACAACTACAAGAAATTTGAGCTAATGCTCACGAGATGCGCAAAAGCCTATAGCAGTACCTGTTTGCAGGTAATCTTAGTCTATCTCCATCCATTTCGTCACAATTCACTCTTTTGCAGCCAAAATCACTTAAAATCAATATTTTTAGGGTTCAAGGTCATTCAAGATCATCGATGTTGACATTCGTAAAAAGCTCGTCGTCAGTGCTTGTTATGATAAGCAGCATGGCTGTGCCTATCTGCAACCATTTACACGCCAGGCAAGCCAACAGAGGATAAATAACCACTTTTTACAGAAGTACCCCTCTTTGACACCCACATGCACAGGCCTCCTTGAATCTAGACTCTAGAGGGTCCGGACTTGGACTGCTAAAATCTACATTCCGTGCTCAAAATTTCATATGCAGGTTGTCTTGGTCTATCTCCAGCCATTTTGACGCAATTCACTTTTGAAATGCATGTCGCAGCGCAAAATTGCGAAAAAAATTCACTAAAACCTGCTATTTTGGGGGTTAAAGGTCAATCAAGGTCATTGATGTTGACATTTCTAAGAAGGTCGTCGGCGTGGCTTGTTGTGATAAGCAGCATGTCTGTGCCATTCTGAAACCATTTTTTATGCGCGCAATTACTTGTTTCATCTACAGCCAAAAGTTGGGCATCTTAACATTTATAATTTTGTCATTGTAATACCGGCGATTGAGAAGAAAGTCTTAATTCTAGAGTAGGCTGCAGATAATAAAACGGTTTGCAGATGCTGGAAATCGATCAAGTTCGACATTTTATTTACTGCCATGTATATGTATACATCGGCCATAGCATAACGTGTTGCGTAGCGCCATTTTGTGAATGATATAGACTTGTGTCGCAGCTTGAAATCGCCAAACCCCCTATTTTGGCGTTCAAGGTCATTCAAGGTCATTAAATTCAGCGCCAATCGAGAGCCAGTGTACGACTTCCTATTAAAGATTAATAATAACCTAAGCCATATCTCGCACCGTTACTGAGATACAGCGACTTCTTACTGGCCAAAAATCGCAAATTTTGCCCACTCCCTCTCATTATGCGCCCTTGTTTCAGGTGACCCCCTTTAAATTTATGGAAAAACTTTACGGTTCCTGAAACTAGAGTCTTCCAGACAGCCAACGGTGAAGATTTGCACCGTTTTTGACTGATCCACCAGTGTGACAGACGGAGAGACAGAATTGCGATGGCTAAGACGCGCACGAATTGCAAGCACTACCACTGCTACAACAGCAACTAAAGATTCGTGTCGTATCTCTTATAGAAGCCAAGTTATAGCTAGGCTCCATAGGACTTCGTTTTTGATGAAAACTGACGAAATGACAAAAACTCGCAGTCGTGACGAAAATATTGATTTTTGACGAAATATGACAAAATTTACTAAATTTTCACTTTTTGACAAAGGAAAATAAAATTCATGGGTGGCAAAATTATTTGGAGCCTATTTAGTGTAACAAGAACTCAATTTCGAATGGCGAAAAAATGGCGAAATTTGAGATTCTTGGCAAATTTTTTCAAAAAGTTTGCACTTTTTGACAAACAAAAAGAAAAGTGGATGCCAAAAGCCTCAACAATGTTTTGGTAAAACTTTGCAAAGTAAATTAACAGCAGTTAAAAGGCCTTATATATGAATGGCGAAAAATGGTAAACTTTGGGATTTTTGGCAAAATTTTTGATGAAATTTGCACTTGTTCACAAACGAAAAATGGCATTTTTGGTGGCAAAATCCTTTGAAGCCTAGTCATAGCCAATTTTGTCAAAAATTTCGTTGCTATGGCAACAGGGGGTCAGTTGGACATAAATATACGTGACACTGTTAAATTGGCCGACCCCGATTACCCCACCCTAGAACCAAGCGAAAAGCATCAAGGATGATCGGTTGCTAAGATATGGCCATCTGAAGTTCTTACAGGAAGCCCCTTCCAGGAACAAAGGTTGGTTGGTCGTTGGTCGTCAATATTCATTACACCAATGTCAGATACTCATCTTCACTGCATTAGGAACACAGCGTGCATGGAGTGAAAATTTGCAAAACCCGTGTCAGATATTTTTGTTGGTTATTTACGACTGTAACTGTTTATATCTCCTGGCGAGATATGCACACGCATGACGTGTGTTATACTAGTGCTCATTGTAGCTTTCAACAGCGTTTCGTGAACATAGTGTGCAAGGAACTATGCCACCTCTGAGAAATCACTTTCTCTCTGTGACTGGAAGTCGGACGCTGGGCTTCAAGATGTAGGCGGTATGGTCGGCTTCTCCTAGCGACAGCTGGGCTTCTTGTCTCACTTTCCATTCAGTTTTTCTTCATTTTGCAAAATTTTTGAAATTTTCAGGACAAATGCAGTCTGCATATTGTGTGACATTAAAAAATGAACTTTCAAAATTTCAAGATGACTGGTAAGCATGGTTCCTAATTCTAACTCACGACTCTCCCCAGGCCACAACAACCTTTGATGCTTTTGGCAATATACATCGACAAAATTCGCTGCCCAACTATACGTCGCCACCACCGAAGACTGAGATGCTCTATAACTGTAATAGCTAACAGCTGGTATATTGGTACAGCATTCTACAGAAAGACATTGGAGATACAAATACAAAGTCAATAATAATTTCCATATACTAGCTATGCTGGGCCGCATCCAAACTGTCCGACCCATCCGGTCTGCTGTCGACAATAATGACAGTGGATAGCTGGGGCGAGGCTATGACTGGCGGCAGGTTCGTGGTGGAGATAATCCTTGGCCCTGGAAGCTGGTTTCGTAGTGGAACCGGGGTGGCGGATATGACGGGAGCAATCTGGCGTGGTTGCCGAATGACAAACTGTGGCATCGTGATGGTTTTAGCACCTCCGCCTACCACCATGTGACTCATCAGCTGTAAACTGTTTGCTGCTGTTGAGCCAGGGAGCCGCACCACCTGTGATGGGAGACTCGCAGCCGGATAGACAATCTGTTGTAAGGCAGCTTTTGTTGGACTTGTAGCTGCAATCAGCTCACCACCATGTGTCACAAACTCATAAGTGGCCGGCTGCCCACCACCGCTGCTGCCGCTGGAATGCAGCTGCAAAGCAAACTTTTCCAGTATCGGCAGAGTGTTGGTGGTGGCGGGGGGTCGTGGCGGTGTTGGTGCCAGGTGGATTGTCCTCTGAGCTAGCGCTGGCTGAATCGGCTGTTGGACTGTTCTCGGCAGCCGCGGCGGCGACACCTGAACGCTGAAGTTGGTCGGACGTAGAACCACAGCACCGGTAGACATGGTGGCGGCAGCAGTGGTAGTGACCAGTGCTGGCTGTGATGCCGATGCCGCGGCCGGTGCCAGTATGTAGCTCTGTCGATTGCTAGTCGGAAGCAGAACAAAGCTCTGACGATCGCCTCCCGGGGCAGTCAGAACAAAGCCTTGTTGTCTTGGGGCGGGTGACGCAGCCGGCGGTAGTGCCACACTTGACGGTAGAACAAACCGCGGTGACTGGGCTGGCCGAGGCACTGTTACTGACTGAGGCAAGGTCTGATGCCCAGCCGATGGAACCTGGTAGACAACGTTCGTACGCAGATTACTGGCAGGAAGTGACTCCGAGCTGCCAACCAGTATGGGAGTCTGGCCAACTGGCTGGACCGCTGGTCGTCCATTGGTTGTGATCACATATTGTATAGTCCCTGGTGATGACGTAGAATTATTTGCCAGCACCGTATTCTGCAGAGCACTAGCTGCTGATATTGACGACACAATCTGCGTAAGTCGACTTGTCTGGTTCATGGGTGATGGACTAGCCGGAATGGAAGCCCCAAGTTTCTCCAGTATTGGTGTTGGCTGCGGTGGTGACTGCGCCCCAATCTCGGCAATTGTCCGAGCACACACTTTTGCTGGCATCCGCACCATATGTGACCGTATGCTGAGTTCTGATGACCTAACTGGTTGTACAAGTGGAGGTCGATGCTGTACCACATCCACGGCTGATAGACGAGCAATATGTTTCAGCGCCTTTAGCCGTGGCGCCTTTACAACTGTGGGAGATGCTAACCGTTGTCGCACTGTGTGCCCAATATGTTTAACATCCAATGTCACAGGCTCTGACGGAACACGTTCGGCTTTTGCTTGCAGAGGGTGAACAACTTTATTCGGCAGCTTCTGCAATTTTGCAGCCCTTGGCGACAACTTCAGCTTTTTCCTGCTGATAATTTTTGGCACACTGCCTTCTTCTATGCCAAGTTCTGCCCGACGTTTCTTGGTCCAGTATTTACGCTTTGGTACAGCATTCAAAGTATCCAACTCCTTGCGACTGGACAGTTTAGTTTTCACAACGTCCGGCTTTTTCTTACGTTTGCGTACACCTGACACAGACATTAACCGGCTGTTAAGAGGCTCGACCAATGCAGCATCGTCCTCAATGCTTTGAGATCCTTCGTCATCAAGGAAGCTTGCAACAGCATCATCATCAAATGACTCAAACTCCCAGCCACCGTACGAGTACAGCTTCGGCTTCGGCTTTCCTGACTTAGCGCCGGCGAATGACCGGTTCTGTTGAGATTCAAGAAGTGACGTGTACAGCATGTCATCTTCTTCTATCTCGGCTCGACGTTCGTCCTCCTCTTTGATCGCTTTCAGGTGACCAAGCTCCCATTCCTCCTTTGCAATGCTCACTTCTTCCTATACGGCACAAACAGCAATAAAATTAGCCTGTGCAACTCCCCATAATTTTCTTCCAAGTTCAAAGTCAAGTGAAATACAAACGAGACAAAGATCCAAAATCCAGCAGGATCAAATTTAGATATTGTGTCACGGTTTAAGAATCAGCAGTCACTTGCCAGCCACCATTGTAAATGGCAGAAAAAACAAGACTCAAGTTAGACAAAGACAAAATTTCTACCTTTGAAGATCTTATGACTGTGACCCAGAGCTTCAGCTATATCTAAAAGGTATTGGACTGATTTTCAGCAAAAACTGCAAAAGTCGATGATCTAATCATTCACTTAAGTTCTGGCAGCCTATGAACTTCGAAGTCAACTAAACGTTTGCATTGTTCTGTGTACCTCCGCCTTTTGTAGTTCTTCCTGAGTCATTGGTGCCTGCTGGTGCTCAACAAACACCACAGCATATCTCTCAACAGGCATCAGCTGCAAATGACAAACACAAACTCATATTCACACAACAAAAACCCAGCAGTTGCTAGGAAAGACCAACCATATTCACTTATTTAATATCAACTGATTATACCTTTATCTTTGTCTCGTTTGTATTTCACTTGACAAACAGCAGTGGATTAATAATAGAGCCAATGAAGCCGAAGAAGCAGCAAAGTTGGGAAACACAAAGGTACTTCATCAGATCGTAAAGGAGCTATCTAAAAGTAACACTAACCAACCACCAAGAAAGAACAAGGATGGGAAATATGCAACAACGTGTTATCAACAAATGCGGCGATGGAAGGAACACTTCTCGTCTGTGCTCAACTGTTCTGAACCAGAGGCACCACACGATTTCGAAGGCAACTCTGCAGACGTACCAGCTCTCAACGTGAGCTCGGATCCAATAACAGATGAAGAGGTAGCACGGGCAATCAGAAAGCTTAAGAATGGCAAAGCTGCCGGTCCGGACCACATCCAGCCAGAGTTGCTGAAACATGCAGAATCAATTGTCCCACGCCTGACGAATCTGTTCAACACTGTATGGCACACAAACAAGAGGTGCCTAGCGAGTGGAAGGATGGCACAATTATACCACTCCCTAAAAAGGCGACTTGTCAGACTGCAACAACTGGCGAGGCATTACCTTACTATCAGTCCCAGGAAAAGTGTTTGCAAGTATAGTGTTGAATAGACTGAGGGATGGCGTTGAGGCACACCTGCGAACAGAACAAGCTGGATTTAGGCCAGGGAGATCATGCAATGAGCAGATATTCACTCTCAGACAGATCATTGAGCATGGCATGGCAGCATGGCAGAAACCAGTGATGATAAATTTCATAGATTTTAGAAAGGCCTTTGACTCCGTACACAGACCATAACTGTGGTCAATCCTGGGACAGTATGGAATCCCAGGCACCTTTGTGAACATCATCCAAAACCTGTACAAAGGAAGTAGAAGCTGTGTCAAGTTGAACGGTGTGAACGGGGATTGGTTTGAGGTTGTCACAGGTGTCTGGCAAGGATGCATTCTATCTCCGTTGCTTTTCACAACTGTGATGGATTGGGTGATGAAAAAAGCATTGATAAACTTCCAAGGAGGTCTGGAGTGGGTAGATGGCAACAGGCTGTGTGATCTAGATTATGCAGATGACATAGCCTTAATTGAGACGTCACAAATGGGCATGCAGTTGATGACTGAAGAAGTCGAGAAGGTCTAGGGAAAAGTGGGGTTATGTATGAATGCCGGTAAATGTGAGACTATGGTCAGTAACAAATGGGAAGACAGCACAGTAATAACAGCTGAAGGAACAAATGTCGAAATGGTCGAAGATCTTTGTTACCTGGGCAGCTGCATATCAAGAACAGGGAGCTGTGACAAAGAATGTATGGTAAGAATTGGAAAAGCGGCAAGTTCATTTGGTAGACTATCAAATATATGGAAAAACAAGAACATCAGACTCACGGTGAAAATAAGGCTTTATGAATCACTTGTCATCTCAACCCTACTGTATGGTGCTGAATCATGGCTACTTTCTGTCACACAAATGAAGAAACTAGAAGCAGCTCACCACAAATTCCAGAGGAG
>Ga0209671_1000455_pt1 | contig 26959 bp, 18 predicted proteins | sample WorMetHERISLAND2_2_FD_187401 | JGI IMG/M metagenome (GOLD analysis project Ga0209671, IMG submission 187401) | Marine gutless worms symbiont microbial communities from Max Planck institute for Marine Microbiology, Germany - Olavius geniculatus... | ecosystem: Host-associated > Annelida >...
GCCCTAGATAGGCAGCGGTGGGCAGCGATAGTAAGAATGGCGTCAGACACCAACGGGCATTGAGCCCACGGTTGTCGATGATGATGATGATGATGTATCCATTTCATGATGTTTAGTGACGTGACTTTAATCGAAAATTTGTTGATATAAAATGTTATTAAGCCTATGACTTTGCACATTTTTGATATTTATTTGATGTGGACATTATCTAGCAGTCTTCATTCTAATAACTCAAAACGCACGAAACCCCAAACGCATGAAGTTGTGCCTCCTTAAAAACCCTTGGTCTATCTCAACAAAAACCCAAAAACCCCAATTCGCGCCCTACAACCCATCGGAAAGTTGAGACATTTGAACAAATACCGCCAAAAGACTGGTGGGTTTTATTAGTTAAACTGTGAAACCCGCTAAAACCCGTCCAATGTTAGGCCTGATCCAACTTTTTTCTTGTTTCACTAGGTCTAATGATGAAATATTGAACTATTATGATTAAGTTTTTCGAACACCTAACCTATAAATTTTGAATCTTTACGCGCAACAGCAGCTACTGCTGTAGCCCGTCTTAGCCATCGCAATTCTGTCCGTCCGTCTGTCTGTCCATCAGTCTGTCCGTCACACGGGTGGATCAGTCAAAAACGGTGCAAGCTAGGATTACCAAATTTTCACCTTCGGCTGGCCGGAAGACTCTTGTTTCAGAAACAGTATAGCTTTTCCATAAATTCGAAAGGGATCACCCCGAACGAGGGCGCTAAATGAGAGGGGGGGTAGGGAAAATCTGCGACATCTTGCCGATATGGCGTTGGTAAAGCGATAGGTGGCGACCTCTGGTGAGTACGAGTAAAACACTAGACACTAGGCCTATAGCTTCGGGTCGTCTGGCGCCTGGCGCTCTCTGGTGACTGACTTAGACTTTGTTTTACTCTCTTTTCAAACGTGCACCGCGGCTGTTGCGCGTTCTGGTTTGCGTTAGCAGATCACTTGTACAGATAAATCAATGAACAGACTTTACAGTTAAAATTCAAGTTGGGCCTTTTAGAAACCCTTGAAACTTTAAACTTACTACCACACTCTTCAAAAACAAAGCTAGATTTAAGCGACAGGTGAAAAATTGTTGCAGTGGTATTATTTCTCAGCTGAATTTGGTTTTGTGATGTAGGCTTATACGTATTTTACTTTTTTGTGTGTTTTTTTCTTTTTTTTCTTTTACTTACCGTGTATATATGTTTGCGTGTTTGTAAGTGTTTTTTTTTGTGTGTAACTTTGTGTTATTTGTGTTTGCTATGGGCCGTTGCCTGAAATAAACCTGTGATGATGATTAGGGCCTAAACTCACGGGTGGTGCTCTAAAAACCCCATGTATTTTAACCCTGACCAGTCAAGCTGTTCTTTTGAAATAAAGAACCGGTTGTGTGAACCGTGATTTAGTATATTTATTTATTTAATTCCAGTACAGTTTGCGTTGGTGTTGGGGTTGTCACAACGGCAGGCGGCGGTGAGCGTGGTAGTAGGCGGTATCGAGGCGGCTGACGGGCTGGCGTGCGACTGGGTCACTGGTAAGTTGTACTGGGCCGACTCGGAGACAGACAGGATAGAAGTCGCTCGGCTTGACGGCACGATGAGACGAGTCCTGTACTGGCGAGACATCGACCAGCCCAGGGCCATCGCCCTCGATCCTACGCACGGGTAATTAGTACTGTCCGCGGTAGCGACGACAATGTCGTTTTCAGCATCGTTGCTGTGTGTTTCTTTCTTAGCACGATAACTCATAAACTGCTGCACTTAGCTTAATGAAATTTTGCATGAGACAGTGTTCATGTATTTTGACAATCTCTAGGACCCTGTTGAAGTTCGAGGTCATACTCAAAGGTCAAGGTAGAGCTTGGCCCAAGCCTCGTGTCGATTTGTCGTCTTAGATTTGTGTGCAACGTCTTATTAGCTTTTAGCGGACCGAACGTAGTACGGCCAGCGGCCACCAGTCTATTGCTATGCGCTGTCGTCCGTCCGTCTGTCTGCCAGAAGTTCGGAACAGACCTTGTGGCACGGGAAGTACTGTACGTTTCTTTACATTAATTCGTATGATATAGACTAAGCTTGGGTCAGCTTTTAAGTGTAGGCTTCGTTTAAATTACATGCAACGTACATGTCATGTGATCTAGAGCTGTCGGTATGTTGTATGTAGGTATATTTAGGCTAGCTATACTGTTTAAGGTTTATAGGGTAGAGCTTTTTACTGAAAATCTATCTTCAAGCTACAAAGCGTCACCTGTCATATGGGATCTTTGCCACCCGACACGGGTAAACGTGTCTCCTCAACTGCAGTCAGACAGGCCAGTACTCGATTTACCTATCCCGGAGGGATAGAAGACTGAGTTGACCTTGGTGTCAGTTATATTCCGAGATGGTTTGCCTGCCTGCAGAGACCCATCCAAGTAGTAGCCACTTGATAGCGGCCCGACGTCGGGAGTTGAACCAACGACCTCGCGCAAGTGCAACGCCTTACCGATTTACGCTACCACTATCGTTGTGCTTGGACGTGTAGGTACATCTACTGGGCAGACTGGGGCGCTCAAGCGCGCATTGAGCGCGCTGCTATGGACGGTGATGTGTCAACCCGTCAGACACTGGTAGACAGCAGTGACCTGTACTGGCCCAACGGTCTAACCATCGACTTCACAGAGTCACGTATCTACTGGACCGATGTCAAGCTCAAGTACATCCACTCGGCACGACTGGACGGCACAGACCGACGTGTCGTCGTACCCGCCGGTAGGTTACGTGGCGTGCGTCGCACTTGTGAGCAGCAGGTCGAGGGTCTCACTCTTGGTCGGGTCGCTGTTGCGGGGCAGGCTGTTCTCTTCCTCTGTCGGTGCAAGTGGTATAGTTAAGCTGTGCCATAGCGCTGCTGCGTGAGTCAAGCTCGTCGCAAGTTATGATCTCAGAAGTGGCAGTTGAGTGACTGGCATTTGCTGTCTGATTCAAAACTTTTGGATTGTAGTTTGAATTTCATGACGGGTTATTAGCAAGCAATATGCTGTGTACTCCAGGCCCGTCGAGAGCCACAACGGGGCCCGGGGAAACCTTCTCGCGGGGACTACAAACATTTTCACAGGGCCCCTCTGGGGAGAAAATTTTTTGGATTTTTCTTTTCAAAGTGGTACATTCTGGTGTACTTTATATTTCTGGCTGACGGCGAGGCCCCCAAACGTCGCGGGGCCCGGGGTAGCTAACCCCCCTACCCCACCCTCTCGACGGTCCTGTATGGTGTACTCAGGTCTTGTCAACTCAGCCTCTGCCCTTAGCGAGATGAGAACTAAGTAGTTCACAGGCTACGTGGTAATAAGGCCTTGTGTTGTGCATCTGATTGGAGCGGTGGTATGTCTGCTTGCTGCACTGGGGTCGATTCGTTTGCTGGATCGGGCATTAGATGTCTGCCTAATGCACTGCCATGTCATGAGCTCATTGTAAAGCGCTTTTGGTCACGACTTCGACTCGTATAAGCAGCACTGTATTAACTATTGGTTCTTTGCTTTTTTAGCTGGAATCGCTCTAGCAGAGCAAACGATTTCGGCTGCAGCTACACAGTGTAGCGTGGTCTGTCTGTCTGTCTGTTTGTCGTCTGTCACATACTTGCACCATGCTTAAACTGTTCGACGGATTTGGATGCCATGATTCAGCAGCTACACTGTACACTTGTGGGCTCTAATGACACGTTGTGTTAGACGGTATCCCTGTTTTTCGTTGCAAAAGGAGATTTGGGATCAAACCCCTCACCACCGGCCGCCAGCCAAAACATACAGTTGAAAATTGTGGCCAAACCCTAAGTCTTACATGGCGAGTACAAATTAGTAGTTGGGTTTATTTGTGCCACAGCAATTCCGCTTTTTGCCAGATTACTCTGATGCTTGTTTTACGCTGTGTATAGGTAGGTTAGCTCACCCGGTGACGCTGACGTTGCACGCTGACTCTGTGTACTGGTCGGACTGGCAGACTGACGCTATCTACGTCACCAGCAAGCACTCATCACTGTCAGCCGATTACGGAGGACCAAGACCGAGTGTCGTGGCTGTCAACGTTCATCAGTCCACTGGTCTACGCGCCTACCACCCAGCACGACAACCTCATGGTATGTAGGCCTACACATGTACTGCGGACCGATTGTATGTTTATTGCATTTTGCAATCTCCATAATTATGTGTCGTTTTCTCTCGAGGTTTTTTTATTACCGGTATGTGGCTTAGTGATATATGGACGTTACGGTAGGGCGTCGGATTTATGATCACGGATTCAACTTTTGGTGAAGTCGTTGTCATGTCATGTGGTTACTACTTCAGTAGGTGATTTTCTGCAGCAAACAGCTAGAGTTGTTAAGTGCATCTCGGCATATAACTGTAACTAGTTACCCAGATCAACTCAGTCTTCTATCCCCCAGGGTAGGTAAATTGAGTACCGGCCTGTCACGCTAGGGTTAAGACGGGGCGCGTTCACCTGTGTCAGGTGGCAGGTAAAACTGTGAGATCTGATATGTCAAATGGCACAAATGAATTGATATAGCACATTATCATAGATAAACACATCTAATGCGCTGCCGTATGGCAGATGACGCTCCTTAGCTCTAGCAGTTTTTTTGTTAAGAGCTATACACACCCTTTAACTTTCTTTGATCTTTTTTTCGGAAGTGTCACCGTGCGTTAATTGGCAGTGACTGTAGTTTGGTCAGATTGGCAGTTTTGCCAAGCACTGTGTTTTCACTGGCATGACGCCAGTCGTTGGACAGAACTGTGGGATGAGGTTGCCGCATTGATCATTAACCAGTCTAAAAATTGCAATTACAACATCACTGGCTGGTGGCACTTAATAATAAGTAACATGGACCTAAATATAAAAGCTAAGTGATGCAGTCTGTGTGTGTGTGTGTGTGTGTGTGGTATATTACAGTTGAGAGTCAGTGCGCAGTGGACAACGGCCAATGTTCACATCTCTGTCTACTCACTCCTATCGACCCATTCTACACATGTTCCTGTCCCACTGGTGTACTACTGCTGTCTGACAACAGGACCTGTGCTGATGGTAACGCTGTCTACTGTCTCTGCATAATCTCTTACTGCTTGTTAAAATGTTAAAGAACCAGGTTTTTTTAACCTCGATCAGCCTGTTGGGTTTTTTACTGTCCATGTTAGCAACAACAGCATTGTTTTCAGCTTTGTCACTAAGGTTTTGGTATTTTACGTGCAAAAGCAGGTACTGCTGTAGCGTGTCTTAGCCATCACAATTCTGTTTGTCTGTCCGTCCATCCGTCCGTCCGTCACACGGATAGATCAGTCAACAATGGTGCAAGCCAGAATCACCAAATCTTCACCATCGGCTGCTTGGAAGACTCTAGTTTCAGGATCCGTAAAGCTTTTCTATGAATTCAAAAAGGGTCACTCCCAGTGAGGGTGCTAAATAAGAGGGGTGGGAAAAATTTGCAATTTTCAGGCATTAAGTAGCTGTATTTCAGAAACAGTGCGAGATAGGCCTTAGGTTACTATTAATCACTAGGAAGTCATACACAGGTTTTTTAATGGCATCGAGAGCAGTGACCTTGGATGACCTTGAACATCAAATTTTGGCAATTTTGGGCTGCGAATTGCGCCGAAATCAATAGAGATAGACAAGGAAAAGCTGTGTATGAAATTTTTGGAATTGAACGTAGATTTCGGCGTCTAAGTCTAAGTCTAGATTTCATAGGTTCAAGGAAACCTGTGCAGTGCGCACGAGCATCAAAGAGTGGTATGCCCATAAAAGTTGTTATTTTGCCGCTGTTGGCCAGTTTTTCGTGAAAATGGTTGCAGATAGGCATGTGTATGCTGCCTATCACAACAAACATTAGTGATGAGCTTTTTAGTTGTATCAACATCGATGACTTTGAAAGATTCTGAACTCCCAAAATAAGGGGTTTTATCGATTTTTGCGATCTTCAGCTGAGGAGCACACTTCAAGAGTAAATTCCGGCGAAATGGCTGGAGATCGACTAAAACAATTTGCGAACAGGTACTGCTATAGGTTTTTGCGCATCTCGTGAGCATTGGCTCAAATTTCTTGTGTTTCCCAATTAGCATAATAACTCATAAACTGCTAAACTTAGTTTGGTGAAATTTAGCGCAAATATGTACCTCAACAACCGCAAGAACCCTATTGAATTTTAAGGTCATAGGTCAAAGGTCAAAGTCATGGTCACAGAACCGGATTTTTGGATTCTTTACTATTGCAACATATATGACTATGCTGCTAATAGCTGCTGCTAAGCAGGGCCTGCTGCAGACAGATTCAGCTTTGTGAGGGTTTGGCAGTCTAATTGGGTTTCAATTTTTTTTGGGGGGGCATTAAGTCCAGGTTTTTAAAAGGCCCATTTTTGGGGGTTTTTCATGGGTCTTTGAGCTTCATGGGTCTTTTCATTTTCCTTGGATTATCAAAGACGTTTAGTCTTTCTGTGCTTTGTAGGTGCAGAGCAGTTGTTGTTGTTGGCTCGACGTCGTGACTTGCGTCGTATCTCACTGGACACGGATGATCACACAGCGATCACGCTGGACATACAGTTCATCCGGCACGCCATCGCCATTGACTTTGACCCTGTCGACCGCATGGTGTACTGGACTGACGACGAGACACGCACTGTCAGCAGGGCCTTCCTCAATGGCTCCGGTGATCTGAAGTCAAATGTTTTTATAGGCTATTAAAACAGTGGCGTAGCCAGACGTGGGCGCTCGAGGATGACCACTCCCCAACCTCAGTTGTGAATGCAAATTTGTGCAGCAAAACTAACAAAACTTGTTCCAGTTACATGCATTTTCAGAGCTCTTTTATGTCCCAGATCCCTTGCTGCCTTCTCCTCAGCTCGCTGTTCCTCCCACAAGAGCCCAACCCCTACTCTTAGTTTTTGGTTTTGATTTTGGGCTCTTCAGGCCTTAGACTGCTCCTCCCAACTCCAATTTGTGCTATACGCTTATCAACTAGAAAAATGTGTCAGCCCTGTGCAGACATATTGTGCGGTTATCCGCCTGTAGCTGTGCATCCCTAATCCTAACCTTGACCTTTGACCTCAAGCCTATAAGCTGAAAACTGGCATGCTGATTACTCTTGCACTGGGGAACATTTACATCAGTTTTGGTTTTTCTATGCCATTCAGTTATTGTGTGCGGGATCGATGGTCAGACTGACATACCAGCCAAATTCATATTGCGGCCTGTTAGAACGTCCATACGGTAATGCTTCATGATCTGCTTTGAGTATGATTTTATAATGATAAGTAAATTAATAGATTTGTTGATGCTGTACGTTGCAGTGACGGAGCGTATCGTCAGCAGTGATATAGAGAGTCCTGAGGGTATTGCTGTGGATTGGGTTGGACGTAATCTGTACTGGACTGATAAAGGCACAAACCGCATTGAAATGTCAAGACTCAATGGCTCTTCACGGCGTGTGCTCATATCAGATGGACTGCAGGAACCACGCGCTATAGTACTGGATCCATTTGAAGGGTGACTAATATCACGACTTTTATCGTGGTGTCAGCAATTCAGTAAAAAAATTTATTAATATTATGCATATTTTATTATTTTTTACTGTTCTACTTGGTAGCAGTAGTGGTTCTTGTACAAAGCAAATGCTGAACAAATGTAATAATTTGAGTTATATCCGGTGTCTGGTTGTGTCGCAACCAAGGAAAATAAGTTCATGTAGTACTTTCTAATTTTCAGATGGAAGAGCTCTCGTATGCAGTAACTAAATGTGGCCCTCGTGAGTTTTGGAGTTAATTAAAATATGCAAGATTGCAGTCTATTTTAAGAGTGCAAAATACTTGTTTTAAAGCTGTGTTTTGTTCAACATCAACTTGGATAAAATGTATGAATTAACTGCCACAGAAAATCAAGAGATAATGCAGTGGAGCAGGGATGAAAATGAAAGATGGCTGAAGGGGGGAGGGTTAACCACCACTGGCGTGGCTTAACCCCTTCTTGCTACGATCTGCTACTGCAACGTTTTATTGTTGATTTATTGCCTCTGTCACTACTTATTACTTGCGTGATGACTGGCGAGGCAATTAATATACCTATATAGCTAGAGCCCCAAGTAAGAAGTTTGCGATTTTCTTCTTACTGTGAAGCACATTTTCATAGACTGCACCTGTTTTCATGCACATGTAAGATATATCTCAAAGTCAATACGCTTAAGGAAGTATTTAAAAATGTTGCATCTTGCAACATGATTGCTTTTATTTTCTTTTATATTACATTATTTTAGTAGTCTTGATTTTACCCAGTTTTTTTTATTTTTTGTAACACAGGAAATTCGATGGAAAACTGGCCACATCTTGGAAACGGTGAGATATACCATTTAGGTTACTTTTAATCACTAATAGGAAGTGGCATATGCCTTGACAGATTTGATGGAAATCATTGACCTTGGATGACATTGAAGGTCACTGACAACCAGTATGGTCAGCTATCCTAGCAACAGCTGGGCTTCTTGTAACCATTTCTGGCACTGAATGGCCTATTTCGTGCTGACGTGCTGTATAGGAACTAATGGCACGTGTGTGCTGTGTGTACGTGTATAGTCGTATGTATTGGACTGATTGGGGAGTTGAAGCGAAGATAGAGAGTGCAGCACTTGATGGATCTGAGCGCACAGTTGTCATTAACTCATCTCTCGCCTGGCCAAATGGTCTTGCTATCGACCAACTGGAACGCAGATTGTACTGGGCCGATGCTGAGTTGGACTGCATTGAAATGGCTTTCGTGAATGGTTCCGGTCGACGCGTGTTGCTCTCTAATGATCTGCCTCATGTCTTTGGATTTGCTTTGCTTGGTATGCTGCTGTTTTGTTTTTCTGTGTTTTTAACAACATTAAACTGCTGTGATTATTAAGAAGAATTCAGCTATTGACACATTCGGCCACTGGCTGACATTGTGCACTTTAAATATGCATCTACTTATTTGTAAGGAAATGTTAAGATTACAGTGTATATGAATCGTGACCTTGATTCTAGCAGGCTGTGACAAGCTCATTTGACATTCCGTTCTCTGTACAGACTACCTAAAGCATGAACAGTTTAGTGTTCGAATGTGTTTTCCCATTTGTTCATTTCATGTAATTGCAATGCATGTATATTTAGCCTAGTATTTTTATGTCCATAATTTTCAATACAATACAATACAATACAATAAAATTTAAAGTGAAAAAAATAGCTATGGCACTACAGTCATTTTACAGTCAGTAGTGGAAATGAGGATCAGTGTAGCGGAAAATTCGTTGCACCGGAAAATTATTCCCACACGCATCAGTACGGGTTAGGGTTAAGATTATGGATGGGGTTAAATTTAGGGTTAGGGTTAGGGTTAGGAGTATAGTTAATATTAGGGTTAGGATTATGGCTAGGCTTGAGGTTAGGGTTAGGATTAGTGTTAGGGTTAGCATTAGTTACATTATGACAATATGGAGGTGGGAAGAATTTTTGAGGTGCGACAAATTTCCCACGACACCGGAACACATGAGTCTTAAGTTTAGTCTTAAATGTTTGCAAGGACTTCGAAGACGTTGACTGCAACGCGTAAATAATATACTCCATTTTACATATGTTGTACAGGTGACTTCGTGTATTGGACAGACTGGCATCGTCGGACCATTGAACGTGTTGACAAATGGACCGGTGAGCAGCGTTCAGTGATTGTTGATCAGCTTCCTGATGTGATGGGCCTAACTGCTGTCAACATGTCTGCACCTCTGGGTCTGTCTAATCCTGTTTGCTGTTTTATAGCTCTCTTACCATAAATACAGTCTGTTCTGCATATACTGCTTACAGCATGCTGAACTCTGCTTGCTGACTTTTTGCTGGACCTGCCAGTGCCGGTGCTGCCCACGGCTTTAGTCCAAGACATCCGTTATTGTTGAATTACTGTTAGACACGTTGGCTGCTGTGCGGCCATCCTAATACTTGGTAGGTTGTGATATGCTCAATGTCCATCTGCCTTTGCATTTGTCAATCTCTATGCCTGCTTGTAAGTTCTGTTCAGGTTGGTTAAGGATTATGGTTGGGGTTGCGCAGTGTGTCGGTCTAAGCATAATCTGTTAACATGTGGCTGGAAGATGGCCGTCGTTGAAGATTTAGTGCTGCAAGATGTGGATAGTGGTCACAATGTAGAAACATAGGAAACATTGTGCAGGAGAGAATCATTGTTCTTCTAATGACAATACATGCATCAGTTTGTAGTAGTGATGCTTGTCAGCTCAACTAGTCTATGTTAACTCAGCCATGCATCCCTCCGGGGTAGATGAATCAAATATCAGCTTGTGTGGCTAGGATTAAGGCAGGGCACGTTTACCTTTGTGTGATAAGTAACACTGTGTGATCTCATATGGTTGGTGATGCTCCATAGCTCTGCCCTGGGTTTCCCATAAAGAGCTATACACATTATACATTTTTTACACAATCTTCAACTTTAACTTTTAAGCTTCGAATGTTGTGCAGGAGAGAACAGTTGTTCTGCTGGGAATGACGGTTGTAGTCACTTGTGCATTCATCATTCAGCAGGACAGCCGGCCACGTGTCTCTGTCCACGAGACATGAGACTGTGCTGGGACAACAAGACTTGCGTTACTCCGGATGCCTATCTGTTGTACAGTCGCTATGATGACATTCGGCGTGTGTCGCTCGGGGATGGGGTGATCGCTGCTGAGGAACTTGTGGTTGAGACTGGGACACAATCTGTCTCTGCTATCGACTGCTTCGTGGCCGGCGATCGAGTCTTTTGGACTGACAGTACCGAGAAGGTTGCAAATCCATCTCAGATTCACTTATCTCAGTTGAAGCTTTCATCTTGCTTACATCTGTGGTAGTTATGAAGTCAATTAAAAACACTCAAAATGTCACAATAGGAAATGTGATCATTGTGCCACTAGTATTCGGTTTGTTATGCTGTCATTTTACTAGGCCACATTAAGGGTTTTATTCGTTTGTCCCTCTGTCCATCCATTTGTTCGTTTGTCTGTCTGTCTGTCATGTACATCTCATAAATTGACAACAAAAAGGCATAAAAAACCAAAATTGATATATAATTTAGCAAGTGTAGGACTAACTGGTGTGTCAATTTTTTGTTCAAGCTGTCATAAGTCAAGGTCCTGGTTAGGATTATTTCTAAGTGGATTGCCGCATAATATGTCTGTACCTAACTAGTGGTACTACTTGATGTATAATGCTTATTTGTTGTGTATATGTGCATCTTTTCCTCTGATATTCAGCTTGGTGTAATTGGCTTGTGGACTGTAGAACACTTTTTAGGTAACTAAAGTTTCAGACTAAAGTCTCAGTTGAGCAGTTTGCGTTTTGTGTTTCATAACAGGTAATCTGTTCGGCATTTCTGAATGGCTCTGATGTGAGGCGAGTGACTCAGTTTGGTATTAGTCAGCTGGAAGGTTTGGCAGTTGACTGGATCTCACACAATGTGTATTGGACAGACTTCATCCAGGGAAGAATTGAGATGTCGCGGTTTGATGGCATGTCTCGACTAGTTGTGGCATGGCAGGATGTCAGACCTCGAGCTATTGCCGTTGATCCAATGAACGGGTCAGTTCTTTGTTATTTTTAGTGGTCTAGTATCACAGTGACGTAACAAGAAATTTGAGCTAATGAGCACGAGACGTGCGAAAGCTTATAGCAGTTCCTGTTCGCAAACTGTCAGTCTATCTCCAGCCATTTCATTACAATTCAAACTTGAAGTGTGTGCTGCAGCCAAAGATCGCAAAAATCAATAAAAACCTTTTATTTTGGAAGTTTGGAGTCTTTCAAAGTCTTTCAAAGTCATCGATGTTGATATGACTAAAAATCTTGTAACTAGTGCTTGTTGTGATAGGTGGCATGCTCATGGTGATCTGCAGCCATTTTCACGAAAGACTGGCCAACAATGGTAAAATAACGACTTTTACGGGGTACCACTCTTTGATGCCTTCATGCGCAGGTTTCCTTGAACCTAGAAAATTGAGACTTGGACCGTCGAAATATACGTTCAGTGTTGAAAATTTCATTTGCAGCTTCTTCTTGTCTATCTTAATTGATTTCGGCGCAATTCACTCTTGAAGTGTGTCTCGCAGCCCAAAATTGTTAAAAAATTCATAAAAACCATATTTTGGCCTTCAAGGTTATCCAAGGTCATCGATTTTGGTGCCAATCGAGAGGCAGAGTACGACTTCCTATTAGTGATTAATAGTAACCTAGGCCCTATCTCGCATTGTTTCTGACTTATGGCAACTTATTGGCTGAAAATCGCAAATTTCCCCAACGCTCATTTAGCGCCCCTGCTTGGGGTGACCCCTTTCGAATTTATGTAAAATCTTTATGGATCTTGAAACTAGAGTCTTTCAGGCAGCCGATGGTGAAGATTTAGTGATTCTAGCTTTCATTGTTTTTGACTGATCCACTCGTGTGCTGGACAGACGGATGGACAGACAGACAGAATTGCGATGGCTAAGATGCGCTAAAGCAGTAGCTGCTTTCACGCGCAAAAACGTAACATTAGGTCTTTCTTAAACCATAAGGCCCATAAGGCAGGTGGTACTGATTTTCATTTTTTTATCCCTCACTGTGACACCGCTGATCTACGGATACAAGGGGATAGTGTATTGCATGACATGTCATGCCTGTATAAGCCCCAGCTTTTACAATTTTTGGCTGTCTCTTTTCATATGCAAATTTAAACACTATTTTAGAAATGTGATTTGTTTAATTTTGCTTTCTACTAATTTTAGTAGTACTTTTTGTGCATCTGTGGTGTATTGGTATATTGTGTATTGTATCTTTTGTATCGTATCGTATTGTATAAATTTTGTGAGTGCAGATACGTGTACTGGAGCAATGACATCAGCAGCGGAGCATGCTTGGAGCGGGCAGGTCTTGATGGAGCTCATAGGCAGACTGTTGTCTTCGGAGCTCCACACGTTAGCAGTCTGACAATAGATTACTCTCAGCACAGACTCTACTGGCTCCGGGTTGACTGCAACTGCATAGAGTCATCAGACATGGCCGGAGGTGATCGCCGGCTGTTAGTGATGGGTCTCGACCAGCCGTTTGGTATTGTGCAGTACTTGGACCATCTCTACTGGACCGACCTGGGACGGCATAGCATTGAGTTTGTCGACAAGCTCACAGGTTCTGAGCATCGAGTTCTGATTGACGGACTCAACTTTCCAGTGCATCTCAGCATCTTTCACAGCTCTCGACAGCAGCTCGGTGCAGTTTTTTTTGTCCTCCAGTAATTTGTCTTCTTTGTCTGAGTTTACTAACGATTCTTTATACGAATAATAAGATAGCCTGAAAACTGTACAAGCATCTCATAGTCACTGTATATTTATCCACATATAGGCAATGAGACACACTAAATATTTTGGAAAAGAAGTCTTGAAGTCTGTGAAGACAGCCCTGGTATTACAGTTTTTTGAATACACCTAGGCCTACTCAACTTTCTTACCATTGCTACTGAGAGATGGTGAATGTCAATGATGTGCTACCAGTGCAAATGTTGATTGCTCTCAATTATTATTATTATGATATTAAAGTTCTCACTAGACCCAAAAGGTGTCGCTACACTACCCTGTGACATTTTAGTGCTGTAAATTAGTGTACATTACATGCGTTGTTGATGCCATATCGTTAGAGTGGAGCAGATGTGCTGTCAACAACGGAGACTGTTCACATCTGTGCATCACTAGCATTGATGGTGCTGGTCATCACTGTGTCTGTCCCACGCACTACCATCTCTCACCTGATAATGTCACCTGTCTAGGTATGAATTTATCTGCTTGTCGAGTTCATCCTCATCTTTACCTTGATTTATAGTTGCTTCAATAAAATGCAGTAAAATCTTCCTTTAATAATATATATCTTTATTTTGTCATACAGACAGCAGCAACACAATATACAGATAAAAAAGAATAAAAGAAATGGACACAAAAAGAACACACACATCAGAATACAGAGCACAATGATAAGCTGAGGATAAAATGAAATAAAATGGTGCTTAATTTTATGTTGCCTTCAGTGCTGTATGCATAGATGTAGTAAGTGAAAAATTATTTTTTGAAAACGTTTATTAAACTTTAAATTGTAACTATGATGGTTATAGTTGTGCATACTGCTGGTCTGGTGGTCTGTGTCAGCGCCTAGTTCTTATCTTCTGCTGAGCGAACGGTCAGTCATCAGTCGACTGCCTGTGACCAGTACCACTGCAGACATTGTGCCGTCTACAATGTTACTGGACGTGGCTCTACCACTGAGCTCTCTACATAATGTCCGCGCACTCGCCTATGATGTCGTCAATGACTTCGTCTACTGGGTTGACGGACGCACCAAGTCGATACGTTGCGCTCGTGACGACGGCTCACTTGTACGTCTGCCAGCCTCTGTATACAGTTTGTGCAGTACTTTACATTCCGCTTACTTGTCATTAGTGCATTGATTGAGTGATACAAAGTGTACATGCTTGAACTATTCAGCTCAGCGTATTCACAGATTAGGCCAAACTCCTTTAGTCTGTGTTATTGATAAGGCCACGGTCTGGACTGGGATAAGTTTATGTTAAACAAATTTATGCAGTTTTGTGAATTTTGAATCACAATCTCAAATTATTCGTTATTAATATTAGCATGTAACCACAATTTGCAGCTTAGCGCAGCACGTTATGAACAAATTTTGATCGCATTCTACTAAAGAGTGGAGAGTGGTCCAAGGACCAACCATTCAGATTCTGGTGGTGATCTGTTGAGGATATGGATCTAGATTTTCTGAATTTGAATTGTTATACACATGTACACACAGCTGTTGTACTGAATCTGTTGTGTTTGCCAGATGGCAGCACCATCTTACAGGTAGGTGGAGGTTTGTGCTGTCCCAGCGCTGATTTATCTGTCTGTGAATATGACTGTGTTGTGTATACATAGAAAGTGATTTTAGGTTGGGCTGTGGACAGGTTGATTATTTTGGTGTATAACTAGTACCAGGGTCAACTTAAAGCCTTCTGTCTTTCAAGTATTCCTGGAGAATAAATATTATTATATGAACTTTAGTAACAACTCTCTTTATTATCTTGGCTATTATCAATTAACACACTTTATTTATGATTTGTCAAGAGATACAGTGTTGGATTCGCTAAATTTTTTAATTGTCTCTCTGGTGTAGGGAAATGGAGTACTGGCTGTTAAGGCGTTGTGCATTCACCTTGTCTGTTGGCATGTGTGATTTTGCATGGCAGATAGGGCTCCATAGCTTTATGGTGGGTTTCCTGTAAACAGCTCTGCACACCGTTAAATCTTGTTTGTATATACAGATGTCGGTGTTGATCCCAAGTCGTTCACACGCTGGCATGGACGTGCGTCCATATGACCTGGTTGTGCTGTCGTACAATGTCATCAAGCCTGTGATCTACTGGACAGACTCGAGGCGTAATGTGATCACGGCTAGTAGACTGGACGGCACAGACATCAGTATCGTTGTTGATGCAGCAGCGCAGTTCAAACCTCGACACGTCGCCGTCGATGCTTGTCTCGGGTGAGTCCCTTCAGCCATTCGACATCAACAGCTGTTCCTACTTTGTTGGTGTCTGCCCTGGCCGTCTCATGATAGTAGGTGCGTCAAAGCGTCAACATAAGTCTGGTAGATCAGGTAAAAAAGGTTAAAAGGGTTGAAGGAGACTTCAGCTCTTCGTATAGGAAGCCCATTTCAGAGCTTTATTTACTTTTTCCAGTGTCTGGAGCAGATATCATGACTGTTTGAGACATACGAAGGGTCACATTTGTGCAAGCTTAAATAAATTCTAGTTTACTCGACACTACACTTGCTTGTGTGCTATACATAAATTTATTCTGTACGTGTCCTTGTACAGGCTGTTGTTTTGGACGAGTGCCGGTCGCTACCAGCAGATTGAGAGTTCACTACTGGATGGCACATCACGTCGGACCGTCGTCTCAGCTGGATTCCTGACTCTGTCGTCGCTGATGGTTGACACTGCATCTCGCCAGGTGTTCTGGACAGACTCGGGCCAAGGACGCCTCGAGTCTGCGGCGTACGATGGCTCAGCTCGACGTAGCCTGGTCGACCGGGGGCTGCATGAGCCGGGCGCCTTGGCAGTGGCCGGCCGACATGTGTATTGGGTTGACCAGGGCGCCGGGACGGTGGAACGAGTGGACAGGGAGACTGGCACAGAGCGGGTGACTGTCAAGACAAGGTTGAACGACTTGACCGACATCATCAGTGTCGTACGGCCATCCAGTGACAGCAGGTGCGTCAGCACATCAACATAAGTTTTGTAGGTCAAATATAAAGGGTTAAAAGGAGTCTGTGCGTTTTTGTAAGAAACCTATCTCAGAGCTACGAACTTGGGCCAAAGATGCTCGGAGTGCATCAGTGCATAAACACGAGTTTGATAGCTCAAGTAAAAGGGTTAGGCTACGGGTCTCGCCAGCGTTTTATATAGGAAGCCCATCTCACAGACTCACAGCCACAGCGCATCACCTTCCATATTGGTCACACAGTGTTACTTGCCGCCTACACAGGTGAACGTCTTTCGCCTTACCATTAGCCAGGCAGGCCAGTACTCAATTTACCTAGCCTGGAGGGACGGAAGGCTGAGTTTACCGGGATGGGTGGTTTACATACAGGTATATATTGTTACTTATTGTTTTTCTGACAGCATGAAACTCTCATGATTAACGAGAAGAGGAGAAGATCGTAGCTTCATTACTTCACTGCTTGAGATTTTTAATATTTGTTTGGTAATGAAATGTTGCTGGCTGTCAGGTGCGTGAACAGGTGTGGTCGTCTAAGTTGTTCTCACCTGTGTGTGGTTGATCGTGACTCTATGTCAGCTCACTGCACGTGTCCTCGTTCAATGACTTTAAGCACTGACTTGCTCACATGTCAACATGTGACATCTGACTGCCCATCTGACCAGGTGCAATGTCTCTTTTTGAGAAATTCTCAGAAAATATTACAAAAACGAGGTGGAGTGGTCAATGAGCTTGCAAGAAACCTTGAGCAAGTTGCTCACCTGCAGAGTGAACTCAGCCTTCTACCCTCAGCAGTATGGCAAATGAGTAGTAGCTTGTGGTCTACGAGATAAAGGATGAAAGTTTACTGTGGCTGATTGAGGTGGTGGTATGTCTGCTGGTTGCACCACAATTCAAATTGTTCACTGGCCCAGGCAATGAATATCTGCATAATGAGCTACAGTCTTTTGTTTTTAATTGAAATTGGTTATTGATTCATTGCTAATTTCTTAAAAGTTAGCTAGTAATTTTTAAGTGGAATCGTTGTTTGCAGCACAAGCAATTTCGCCTATATTTACTACACATGTATTTCTTCGTAGCCTGGTCCATCTGTAGTCTTCCACACTCTTCCACTTTGCTTAAACCGTTTCATGTACTGTGCCATTTGGCACACTTGTGTGGTCCAAGGTGTCAGATGGTGAACAGGAGATTTGGCAATCAAACCCTGAGCAAAAAAACAGTTGTGCTTCTTTATGAAAACAGAGTATTTAGAATTTTCCAGGTGTCAGCATCAGTCAGTGATTCCGCGTCTTGTCGAGTTACTTTGCTACTTGTTTTAATTATATACTGAGCTCTAGTTAGGCTAGCAAGTGTGCGTTTGTTGATAGGTTCGCTGTGGTGACGCTGGCAGCGCTGGGTCGTGCGTGCCTCGCTGTGACGGTGTCACGGACTGCGCGGACCGGTCGGACGAGCTCAGCTGCTACGGCTCGTGTCTGTCTGGGTCGCAGTTCCAGTGCCTGGGTGGTCTGAGGCGCTGTGTGCCGGCGTCAGCGCTCTGTGACGGGCGCGTGGACTGTGATGATGCCAGTGATGAGGCTCGCTGTGAGCGATGTGTGGGGTCCCTGATGTTGTGTGGTGCTGACGGCCGGTGCATTAGTCGTGAGTTGGTCTGTGACGGACAGCGGCATTGCTCTGATGGGGCTGATGAGATTAATTGTCCCCGGCCCCCACCCGGTGCTGCAGGTCAGTCGACAGTCGTGAGCGCAAGTTTACTATTCTAAGAGTTGTTCAACTTATAGTCTAATTTATTTTTGAGTAATATCAGAATTTTAATTAAAGTAACAAGGTTTAGTTAAAACAGTAGTTTAATTATGAGTTTTTAGTTAGCAACAATGACTTGGAAAGGACTTATACGTTTATGTACGTTTTAGTTAGCAATTGAACAGTTTAATTTTTATAAAAGTAGTTAAATCACTTGAACAGTTTTTGACTTTTAGATATCATTAGACTGACTGCGGTGAACTGAGAATAGCAACTGTCACAAGAGCGAATAGAAATAAAAGCTTCTTGTTAAATTAAGACAGTGTCTTGTTTATTAATATTTTTTATTGTTCATGTCTTCGAAAGGTTTAGATTTTTTTTAGATTTGCAGTTTACTTGTAGCCAATACCAACAGCAGCATTTGTCAACACTGTTTGCAAACTGATATAGGCTTACCCAGAATAGTTGCAGATTATATGGGAAAAATTTTAGCTTAGTTAATTATATTGCCAAAGTAGTTGCTAACTAATAGGGTAATTCATGTTTTTAGTTAGTTGCCTATTACTGGAGCAGGTGCTGCTTCGCGAGCTGTTGTGGTCATCGTCGTTTGTTTGGGTGGTCTGCTGCTGTTCCTAATCACTGCAGTGACCGGCATCTACTGGCAACGACGTCGCCACAGCAAACTCGCAATTTCCACCAATCCACCCATATATAGAGGTAGCTTATATACACTCTGCTTTATGTTTGAAATTTGTCATTGATGATTATGTCAGTATTAATGTAGTAGACTAACTTCACTATCTCATCTCATCTAATTGAAAAACAGTTCGGTATTGTGCCAGCAATTGTCAGATTGTCATTGTGAATTAGAAGCTCTGCGATGGCGCTGAATTCTGCTAAGTGGGGTGAACAGTTTAAAGTTTAAAGCCTGGATGTAGACTACTACGAGGGTCGTTCGATAAATAAGTTACAAAACAGCGTCATTCTGCTAGTTTTCCGAATATTAAAAATCCAAAAAATACCTTTTGTGGGGAATTTAATTCTGAATAGAAGCTGTGAGTTTTATGATGATGACGTCACTGTGACGTCATTTATAAACATTAAATACGGCGACGTTGCCACTGAAATCATTCCGTAACGAACAGCGTGCCATTATTGTATTTTTGTGGGCAAAAAAAATAAATGCAAATCAGATTCACTCAGATGCATCCAGCATACGGGACAAGTGCTTTAGAAGCGAACAGTTCACGTTTGGTGTTAAGAGAATGCTAGATGGACGGAAATTTGTATCATTTACCGACATGCAATCAGTCAGTCTTCAGTGGCATGGACAGCAGCTATCTTCGTTTTTTGCATCGGACATTCAGAAATTGCTGACAGATAAGACAAATGTTTGAGCGAACTCGGACGATATGTTGAAAATTAAACATTAGTCTTTAGCATTTAAAGAGATGGCGTTAACTTGTTAAGTTTATTCATTTTTTTCGTTCCTATGCTGTTTGTCACTTGCAAGGTATGATAGATTACTGGTGGGAAAAATAGTATACGTGCAGACTGTGTTCTGTAAACAGATGACGTCACAATAATGATGTCATCATCAAAAAAATTTCTACACGTATTCAGAATAAAATTCCCTACAAAATGTATATTTCGAATTTTTTAAATTTGGAAAACTAACAGAATGACGCTGTTTTGTAACTTATTTATCAAACCACCCTCGTAGCGGCTCTAGTGATGATGGTGCTGGTTATTACAGGTCGTGAGCATAGCTTGCAAGCGATGATCTCTGTCGTCTCATCAGCATCATGCCGTGGTGTTAGTGGGGGTGGTGACAGCCCTCTCTATGACCGCATCATCAGCTCAAGGTCTGCGTCGACCACCATGTCCTCGTCCTCGTCGTCAGCCTGTAACAGCATGTCATCCGTGCCCCCGGCGTGCTATCCGCTCAACCCGCCACCGAGTCCGTGCACCAGCGCTGCCTACTCACAGCGACGTCACGACTTCACGATGACGCCATGCAGCACTGACGTCTGCGATGACGTCGACAGCGCGTCAGCACTCTGTGAGCTCTGCCAGTGTTATTGGCATCATGTCAGCGGGACAGCGGCTCCTTCTTCCCACAAATTTTGGACTGTTGGAACATTTTCATATTGAAAAATTTTTGTCTAATAATGCAAAATTTGGGTCTGAAAAATGTAGAATGTTTGTCAGAAAATTGCAACTTCCTGCCTCTCCACTGACCCCTTACTTTTTTTAATCTATGAGGCTGCTGGCTGCGGGGTTTTGTTTCGTAACATTCTGTGTAGGCTTAATATTATACAAGGCTCACGAAAAAGGATGTGACGTGCTGAATAGATAATATTCGTGAGAACTAAAATAAGAGAACATATAAATTATTTCTGATGATTATTACATGAGTGCTGTGCGTGATGCTGCAGACAGTGCCTCAGTGGTTCTGAGACCATGGCAGCAGCAGCAGCAGCTGGATATTACTCCAGTCAGTGTGGCTAGCGACTGTGAGACGGAGCCTCTCTACTGCCCGCCACCTCCCACCCCGCACAGCAGGCATGACTGTGACTACGACTACGACTGTGATGATGATGATGATGACGACAGAGTGACGTCATTCGTAGGCTAGTACCCTGCAGCCACGGCGTCAGTGACACGACACTGCTGTCATGCCAGCAACGACTGTGAGCATCATTGGCGACATCATTCTGCCTTTGAAACTTTGAAACGAACACGACTTCGGTCCGGCAGCAGTCTCCGCTACGAGCAACCACGCACACGACTAAAGTTCGGACAGCGAGCGTTTTCCCACGCTGCACCAGCTGCGTGGAACAGTCTGCCACCGTCACTTCAAGAACTGTCTGACACTGCGTCATTCAAACGAAACTTTAAAACTTTGCTGTTTCAGCGAGCCTTTATACCTCTGAGTAGTTTTTACTTTTTGTACATTGTCCTTAGGTTTTATTTTAGTTTTTAGGTGTGTTGTACACCACTGGTCACTTTTGTAAGTGGTTATTTTTTGATTGATTGATTGATTGATTGATTTGCTCAATGAGCCACATCTCAGTCATCTGTGCTGTGACCATCAACCCATATCTCAGTAGTAGTAATTGCAATCCCGGGATTGAGTTTTCAGTCCTGAGGTTTGGGATTCAGAAATTTTTAATCCCAATATCTCGTTCTCAGGATTAGGCTTACATTGGTCGTTACTTGGTATTACTGTTTATGGTAGTGGTCCTACTAGACTTACTTCACAACGCAGTAGGTTCCTTTTGGTAAGTTTTAGCGAGCAACTGCGACTGTCGAAATGCAGCTTATCGTGCACAGCAAGTACTCTTGTGTTCACTAATTATTTTCATGATATGATTAAAATTGTTATTTTTTATGTGCGATAGCAGAATGCTTCGCGCGTCTTAATCTGTCTGTCTGTCTGTCTGACACACTCGTGAGATGTATCAAAACGGTGCGTGCTAGGATCACGAAATCCTCACCTTGGGCTGCCTCAAGGTCTTTAGTTTTTTTGTGACAAAATTTTGTGCCCCTGGGTGCGGGGGTTCCCCTCGAACGAGGGCGTCAAAGAGGTGTACCCCCTAAAAGTCGTTATTTTGCCGTTATTGGCTCGTTTAGTGTGAAAACGGTTGCAGATAGGTACATACATGTGATGATGATGATGATGACTGATAACAAGCACTGGTGACAGGCTTTTGAGATTTATTAACATCAGTGACCTTGAACGACCTTTAACCGCTCAAAAAGGTGTTTTTAGTGAATTTTTCGCAATTTTTGGATGCAGTGCACATTTTTAGCACTGAATTGCAACAAAATGGCCGGAGATAGACCAAGACAACCTGTGTATGAAATTTTCAGCACTAAACGTAGATTTTAGAGGTCCAAGTTCTGACCCCCTATTTCAAGGAGGCTGGCGCAGGTGGGCGTCAAATATAGCTATTCCCTAAAAGTGGTTATTTTGCCGCTATTGGCTCGTGTAGCATGAAAACGGTTGCACATAGGTACAGACATGCTGCTTATCATAACAAGCAATGGTGACAAACTTTTTATTGGTGTCAACGTCGATGACCTTGAATGACTTTGAGCCCCAAAAATAGAGGTTTTAGTGAATTTTGTTGCAATTTCCGGCTGTTTCACACATTTTAAGAGTGTATTGTATCGAAATGGCTGGAGATGGACCTGGACAACCTGCGTATCACATTTTTAGCATAGAATGTACATTTTTAAAAATCTAAGTTTTGCTCTCTTAAATTCAAGAAGTCTTCCATACAGAGGCCTCAAATTTAGGTACTCTTTCAAGATGCATTAATATCTTATTGCTGTACACTGATTGCCAAAGTGGCAGGACCGCTGCTATCGCGCATCACGTGAGCTTTGCTCAAATTACTTGTTTATCTAATGCATGAAAAAGTACTATTTTGACAATCCACTGTAATCTCGAAATCTTGAGATTTGGATGTCACTGATCTTGGAATTCAGGATTTGCTAAAATGGTCGGGATCTCAGAATCCTGGGATTGCAATCACTATGCAGCAGGGATGTTGAGTTCTCAAGACCAACGTGGTCTTGAGACCAAATTTAATGGTCTCGTTTTCTTTCTTGGTCTCGTTGTTGTTGTCCTCGTTCTCGTTGTCATCACAATTGTTTTTGTTCTCATGCATCTTGGTCTTGTGGTCTCAAAATTCGACTATGCATGCAAAATACTTATTATTGCTTGCAATGGTGACTTATAACTCCGGACTCGAGTGTCAAAATGACAGCACTAATCGTAAACTGGATAGTGGCTGCTCACTGAGACAGATACTGCATAATTGTGGTCTCTGTGCATCTGATTCATGCCACATCAGTTGATAATCACGTTGGTTTATAAAATCACTCTATGCCGACGGTTATGTAAAATATTATGTGTTAAATTTTATTTTTTACTGTTCTCGTTCTTGTTCTCATGGTTGTTGGTCTCGTTCTTGTTCTCGAAATTTTTTTTGGTCTCATTCTCGTTTTCGTTCTCATTCAATTGTTCTCGTTCTCATTCTCGCCATATTTTGGTCTCGTTAACATCCCTGCTATGCAGTACTCAGGGCTGTGTTTGTATCTGAGGGTTTGACCCTTACATAAAATAAGGGGATACGATCTCGAGACCAAGAGCGCATTACAGGTTAATTTAACAGTATGCACTATATAAATTCACATTTTACTTATTTACTTACGTGGTCTTAGTCTCAAGACTGGTACTTGAGACCAAAAATAGCAGTGTCTGTCTTGGTCTCCAGATATTGATTGACTTTACTTGATTAATGCTGCTTGCTTGACACTATGATATCTCTGATCATTGATGTAAGCTGCCAGTAGTAATTCATGACTGATGCAGTCCTTGAATTAGTTGTGTGTTTTCCTGTATGCATATGACAGTTGTTTTCAGTCGCTCGGCTAGAATTAGAATTCTGAGAACATGTCATCAGAACCCTTTTGAGTTCCACTGTGCTGTTGGGTCTAGTTGAAAGCATAGCACAGTAAGCTGCAGCCAGGAAATTTCACAGTACCTGGAAAGTATATCTTTTACTATTGTGAGTTTGGGTATGCAGTAAAAAATTGTGAACATTCCAAATTTTTGTCAGGTTGCAATCTGACTTTGCATGTTGTGCATATAACCGACACATTGTTTAAAAGTATATGTCAGCAGATTGCATGTTTGGCGTGATATGAAATTCTGGTTAGAGTGAAGAGCGATGTTGGCCTTTAGTTTTGTACATGCTCCGATCTTATTATACCACAATATAGGTTTTGCTTCTCCGTCTGTCCTTTTATCCCATGTGGGCTCCTAACTCAAAAACAAAAAAGTAGGCCTTTACGAGTAGTACCGTAACACCCACATATATTGCTGTGAACATCCTCCACGAAATGAGTAGCCATAGTGCCAGTTTTAGCTCAAGAGGACAAAGCTCAAAGTCATCGGATATTACAAATGTTTACTCATAGCTTACATATTTCGTCCTGCTTGGTTCACACGTATATGATGGTTTTGCCCACTGCACACTAGATGCAGTGCTGTGGGCCACACAATCCTTGGCAGCTAGACAGGCGGCAGCATACATGTCAGTACAAGGCGTGTCAGTGCTGATATTGGATCGGTTAGCAGTTATGCACGTTGCTTTAAATAAAAAGAGTTGTGACGTTATTGTAATGTGTGAACTGTGAAGCTGCTGTTGTACATAGTGATGGTAACTAAGTTGGCCAGCAGGTTGACTATTCGCCAGTTGTTGCTACACGTTACAGTATTATTATCGTAATGTTGGTACCAGCATGTGGAATTGTGTATACCAACATGTGTCAATTTGTGAACTCGTTTTGGAGGATTTAACGGTTCTATAATTTTCAATGGGATTTGTGTGTGTGTTCGGTGGCATTTTGTAAGCTGGTGTTGTGACCTTCATATTATTGTTTTGGCACACTTGTTCTACATGGTGTTTCAAAACATGGCAGTTGATTAAATATTCTTTGCTAGTCGTGATGTAATGCTGATATTGAGACTAGCAAGTTTGTACCTGTGACATATTATGACGTTAGTGTTACATCACGACTAGCAAAGAATATTTAATCAACTGCCGTATTTTTTTCAAATATTTCGAATTAGTATTTCTTCAGCTACAACTGATAAAAATTTCATGTAAATTGCTTATAATTTGAGTAATTATGAAAAAAAAACAAAAAGGGGTCCTTTTTATGAAACACTGTCTATGTTTGCCAGCTGTATGTGCGACTTTGTTATTATTTTTGAGATTATAGCAGTTTGTATTGTTGCAGTGTCCAAAGTTGCACTGTCTTAATCTAGCTGTGAGATTTTCCAGGGACTAATAATCTAATATCTGTCTACGTTAAATTTGCAATTGTTGAAGGTATTTCCCAAACCTGTGGCTAAGGTACTGCTGTTAGAAGATTTTTTTTAGTATTGTGGTTTTTAAATCTTGAATTTCAACATTAGTCACATTAATCTTTGAAAAGTAATAGTTTATTAGTCTTTGTAATTTTGTGTATTTACGGCATAGCCTATGCCATGAGAATTCAAGTTGTGTTTTTTGACAAATTATAGGAAATGAAAATTATAAGGAAATGAATATCGAACCAACCAGTCAACCAGTATGATAGGTCAACAGAACTGTAGTTACTAAATAAAGATATAAAGTTACGAAATATTATGAAATGTGCTTTTGCCTTTTGTGTGATCACGCTAGCTATAAAAGGTAACTTAGGTATATATTTTCCTTGGGTTTTTAATTAATGAAGTTACCATGCAATGCAGTTGTGGTTTGTTGGGTTTTTTGTCTTTTATAACATGAGAGTGTGTTTAACGCCGACTGCTGATGCTTATCAGTGATGAGATGTGATTCAGGGTGCCGTTGCGTATTGATTGTTGTTTTGCTTTTTACTATAGTTATTCATTTTTTTGCATCGGCTTAATTCTTTATTGTACATGTGTTAAGTATCTTTGTTAAGTTTGTTAACTTTCCTTGATCAATACACCATTACACAGTTCTGCTGAATGATTTTATTAATCATAGTGATTTGGTGTAACGTAACCAGCAGCATATCGTGGGTTTAAAAGGAGGCAGAGCAAGAAGTTGCAATCGTCTAACAGCTACTGCAAATTTCTAGCAGAAACTTTCAGCTTACTGACAGAGGAGATTGTGGGTGCTCATAATTTCAAGTATGTCCCTAAATTTATCGAAAATGAGGTTTTTAGTCACAAATTTTGCATTTTCGTATGACAGTTTTCGGACAAGAAGATTTCTTGCCAATTTTCTGACACCCAAAAATTTTGGGTGGCAATTGTTCCCTGCTCTATAACCCCTCTTCCGGCCATGATGACACTGAACATAACGAGATAATTGATAGATAATAAGCTATATAACAGTACCTGACAAGGTTACACAACTTTTTCTGTTCGTAATGCGGATGTTTAGGAGATGAATGTGACCGAGATAAATTGTGCGCCAGAATACAATTCGATGTGCATGTAGCAACTAACGTCTATACTTTGTAAACTAAAAATGGAGAAAAACCTGTAATGCACTTGTGTACTAAACAATCACGTAAACTGTAAGCTGTAAATGCCCCCATATAACCGAAAAAATAATTTTTGTACTAGAGATCTTCAGCGCCAGTTTATATAATTTGTCAGCCTCTCACAAATTATCATGCTAAGTCCTGTGGACGCTGTACAAAGTGTTTTGCAATTAACGAAGAGGTTCATTATAAGTGCATTGCAGTAAGATTAGGCTTCTCATTGCGCAGCTCTGTGGGGATGGCCGCATATGTCGATAATGGGCTGACATTATGCGGCTAGTTTTCTAGTTATTGTTAGACATGCTTTTTTAAAAAAAATGCTTTTTTAAAAAAAAGCTTAAGATTTACACATCTCAAGAAAAAATATGAATTTAATAACATCAACAGAACAGTGGAAATTGCAAATTAAAGCACTTGACAAGTTGACATGCACTTGACAAGTTTTCTCCAGCCTAGCCTAGTTTTAAGCTGTCCGTAATGTCCGTCAGTTCAACATCGCATCATTGACGAATGTTTTGTCTATCTCCAGCCCTGCTCCAAGCCGAGGTTCAAGGCAGGGAGACCTCCGTACATACCATACATAAAGTAAGTAAGTAAGTAAGTAATCTGCATTTGTAACGCGCCATATGTCAAAACTCAAACAGAAGTTCGAATCGTAGGCGCGGATGGTAACAGTTAGTCGATGGCGGTGTTGCCGGAGAAAAGATGAGTCTTGAGGTGTCATCGAAAAGTGTTGGTAGTGGATGCTGTTCGAATGGTAATTGGTAAACTGTTCCAAATACGAGGTGCAGTTGAGCTGAACGCACGGCCGGCGAACACTGTGTTGTCTG
>Ga0209671_1000456_pt1 | contig 26939 bp, 25 predicted proteins | sample WorMetHERISLAND2_2_FD_187401 | JGI IMG/M metagenome (GOLD analysis project Ga0209671, IMG submission 187401) | Marine gutless worms symbiont microbial communities from Max Planck institute for Marine Microbiology, Germany - Olavius geniculatus... | ecosystem: Host-associated > Annelida >...
AATAAATCTAACACTTCTCCACTCTAGCAACCTTGCATGTTCTATAACACACTTGAACTGACAAAATTATACTCAACTGATGAGTCCAACTGCTAGGATAATAAATGTTTCTTTACTAGCGTACGCATACATAAGTATATTATACTTAGTTTACGTGTTGCCATTTAAAATCCATTAATCTCTATGAGCCTTGTATGTCTTGCCAACTGTATTTTTGTGTCAACCTTGTGCACTATGTTATGGTTTTGCTGGCAAATAAATGATGATGATGATGATGATGATGATGATGAATCAACCAAAGTCTATTGCAAGCACACATGTCCTATGTCTCATCAGAAAACTACTGTAACACAGCAAAAAAGAACACAAAATGCAATAATGTGAACACCATCATAGTAATCAGATCGTAATGTTGTTTAAAATCTACTTCAAACTGTAATATTGAATAGTTCTGGAATAGTTCGTATGTGTCGTAGGCCTATTATTCTTGCAGCGGTAACGCAGTTGACATTTTAGCTGTTTCACGTTTAATCAAAAGTACAATTAATAGAGAAAAAAACTGAAATCATAAATCCTTGGGGGTCCGCAGACCCCCAGACCCCCCTAAATGACGCCCCTGAACACTGCGGAAATTTGACATAATAAGTAAGTAACGTGCTTTGATTTCACGACAGTTGTTGACTTCCATGAAGTGTTGTTACAATTTACAATAATGATAAATCAATAAACTAAGTAAAATTAAAGTTAACTACAGTACTAAGCTCAGCTAAACACGAGGTTCATGACTGTATTATCTTTGTAATTAACTAAACTTGAGCGTAACTCTGACGGTGAGATATATACCAGCTTGGTCTTTGAATATTCGTGAGACAAGTATTGGCAGATTGTGTTCAGCACCGCCCTTGACGCTCAGTCCCAGACCACCTGGCTTGTCTCGCTCTATTAACACCTGCCGTACCTGCAATAGTACGATAAAGCTACTTTGCACCTGTGTCAACAAAATGTCGATTAACATAAGCTTACGTGTACAGGGTGATCCAAAAAACGAGGCCACTTTTTACGGCTTGTAACTTTGGAGGTATTGATCAGATCGGTACCAAATTTGTCACAAATCAACGCTATTTTGTTCTTAACATCATCTCGTAATTGACTAAAAACAACTTTGGAAAATAAAGTGGCGCCACCTATCGAATGACAGTAACCCTGACAAGCGCTTGTAAATTTTCAGCCGAATATCACACGCTGCAATGCACCGAACAGACGAGCGTGAAATGTCCATAATAATTATCTCCCTTCCAATTTCGTGCCAATTTTTGTAGGCATGCAGAGCGCTTGCATGCCTGGAGATGTGCTCCTCCACAATTTCGATGTTTTCCAAAATCAACGTGTGAAGTGATCACGGACGGGCCATTGCCTTTCGGATATGTTATGTCACGGCTGTGAAATTAATGTTCTTCAGCAGTTGGTCTAATTGTTACCCTCGTAAAACTCTCATGCAGCATGGCGTTGCAGCGCTTAGCTGAATAAGGACCAATAGGCTATGCGTCAATAACAATAAGAAGAGGAATAGGCTACGTTACTATAGAGAATGGCTTTAATAGGAAGCAGCTACCTTGGTGAGAAGTGTAGGATCGGCCTGTAGTTCGTGTGGCAAGCAGGACGAGCTGTAACTGAGCTCCTGTTTGTCGACGTAAAGCGTGTCGTCAGTTAGACGTAGTCTGATCTCCTGCCTCTCCGAGCCCACCAACAGACTCGCCAGTACGCTCTGCATCATTCTGCCACAGCAACCAACACCCATATCAGAACTACGGAGCGTCACCTGCCATACGGGATCACCTGCCATCCGACACAAGTGATCACGCTATACGCTGAACCGCATCAGCAAGACAGACCGGTATTCGATTTACATATACCTACCCCAGACGGACGGTTGAGTTGACATTTTGTTGTTGGTTATATACAGAGATGGTTCATCGCCCGCAAACAGTCACCCATCCAAGTAGTAACTCCCGACCGGAAGTCGAATTAACGACTTCGCGATCGTAAGTACGGCGTCCTAACGGTTACACTACGGAGAATTAACAACTAACTCTATAGCTTACAGGGCAGGCGAAACAAATCAAAATGCCCCAACACGAAATCTGAACAATTTTAGCTGTCACGAGACGCATCGACGGGGACTCGAATGGGAACTGCATTCACTAGCTAAAGAGATACTCAAGGCATGCATAATGCAAGCGCAGCAACAACGGCACGTTTCAGTCTGCGCTGCAAAGTAACAAACACTATAGCCGTAGGACAATAGGCCTGCATATTATCGACATGGCACTATAAGCTTAGTAGGCCTCTAGACAGATAGGCGTACGAGACGCATAGGCTAACAATGCATGCCAAAATGAGCCACCAGATCGAACTGAGACAGACGAACTGCCATAGGTGAGACTCATAATATAAAAATCGAAAGAAAAAGGCCGTCTGCATGGCCAAAAGCTTGATTCCTGGATATTTCTGCAACCGGCGAAGAATAAACCAATTATTTTTGCATCTCGGCGTCCGGTTCAAGCGTGATGCAAGACTTGGCAAAACGCAGACGTGCACGCCATTGTGCAGTTGCATGAAGAAGAAGAAGAAGAAGAAGAAGAAGATTCCGCATAGACAGCTAGGTCCATTGCGAGGGAGCTCATCCCCTTGACGGCACTTTGAGCCAGCGAGGGCGAAGCCCAATTAAGCTAGCATACAGCACAAGTCGGCCGGGTTAACCGACTGGATCGGTATACTTGCAGTCCTGGCCACAGGGCCTACTGCTGCGCAGAACTCGCCGTTTAGCGATGGCCTTGACCACCGCCAGTACTCATTTTACCAACCTACGGAGGGTAGAAGGCTGAGTCGACATAGTTGGCTGGCTCCGTACTGTAGGCAGTCACCCATCTAAGTACTAGGCTAACCGGGCACGGCGTAGAGTAACTTCGTCTCATCCGAGACGCGTTACCAACTACGCCATGCCTGGCCATGCCATCCAGTTGCATGCCAAAACCGCAACTGCATTTTCAGCCTCAAACTGCACATGCACAATTGCACATGTTGCTTGGCGATCAGCCGGACCGGCAAATTTAACGATTTTTGACGCTAAAACGGTGCCATTTTCGCCACTTGCACAATGGTATAAAACGTCTGTATTTTTACTGGACTGGGGAAACTCCAGTATAGCCTATCCATTCGGAAATGATAGGCCTATAGGCTTAACACGATTTAGCGGGTACGGTACTGAGTAGAAGAAAAAGCGGATAAAAAAGAAAAGAGAAGGGTGGAAAAAAGAGGGGAAAAGATAATGGAAAGAAGAACAGAAAAGAAAAATACGGCCGCCCGCTCACCCAGGGCGATTAGCGGAAATCAGAACGCAGAACGCGCGCCGTTCATGCAAGCACTTGACGGCGATAGGTCCCAGGCCTAGGCTACGGCTCCTCGCTCAGTCCGACACTCGACCATGCAACAACAGGTAGGCGTATGTACCACTTAAGTTACCAACGTCGATCCGCTGGCAATTCCATCATTCCACTGACGATATTTTCCATCGGTAAACAAGACCCAGTTTCATCAGTCTGCGGCAACGGCGTACGTAGCTCGCTTTCTTAAGCCAGGGAGGTCGTCCAGCTTTTGGGTCGCAAGGCCGGTGAATGCGCGAGGGGGTCGGCTCGCCATCGAGTTTATTTTGACTTAAACTCTGACTGTGACTTTAAGTCAAATAATTTTTTGGCTTGACTTCGACTTTGACTTAAGTCAAATCATTAGCTGCAAATGCCATGCCGATGCCTTCGATACTCAACTGAACCACGAACTAGTGTGTTTAAAATTAAACTAAGTTCAGTTTAAAATTGTCCAGAACTTCGTGGTTTCTTGGATGAATCGTCTACCCTGCCTAAACCAATTTTGTTACTACGCCATGATGGAGGCACAGCTAGGAATCGACGGACAGACAGACAGGCGGACGGACAGACGGACACGCAGCAACATCATCGCGCAGTAACGCTGACAAACGAGCAACAGATGTGTAGCAGTGAACGTCGTATACAAACACACAGGATGTGTTCCTCCGCCTGCAGCATCGTGCCAAAGCAGCGTCCGTGCGCAGACGCCTAGAAGAAATCTTCACCAGCTGCTGTAAGAATTAAGCACAAAGTCCATTAGTTCGATTTTCCGTAGGTCTACTTGTTGCTTGTTGCATAGCCAAAACGTAGGCCTACGGGTGCCGTGGGCAGTAGGGGCAATAGGCTAGCTCCAAGAATCCGACATTTGCGCAGAGCACCAAAAACCGAATCGAATCGGTATCGGGTGTGTCTAACTGTATCGCCCAACTCCAAATCACGATACACGTTTCCACGAGACACATTTGGAGAGACTAGGCAAAAATGTATAGCATAGATCTTAAAACATTTATTTGCAAATAAAAAACATAAAAAACATGTTTTTTAAACTTTTATAAAAAACATGGATAAAAAACATCAAACTGCAGATGTTTCCAATCGCTAATTTTTTCGCCATTATACATGCAAAGAATTTTTTGACTCAGATAATTAAAAACAAAAACCTACCATTAGTAAAGACTAAAAACCGAAATGTACTGAATGTACAGATCAAAAACAGCTAAACGCAATTTGCCCATGAGAAATAAATCATATTTTTAATTTTGTACGTTTATGTTTTAACAAGAACAAAAACACGACATTAAAAAGCACAAAAAACATTTTCTAAAATGAAACACATAAATAAAAAAACATTTAAATATTTTTTAAAAAACATTTAAAAAAAATAAAATCATAAAAACATTATAAGTTGTTTTTTTACATCTATATAGCCTATAGCACACATAAGTTCTAAATAAATCTACCCTCTATCCCAATTGTGATTTATAGCTGCAGTCTTCCACGGTTTATTTCTGGCACTATGTCTAAAGTGGTATAACCTCAAAAAGACAACGTTGAAAAGCCAACCACTTACTGCCTCTGTCTGCATGTGAAGTACAGATCGAGAAGAAGCTGTATATAGCAACGAACGCCACGCGGATTGCACATCATGCAAAATATCAACGACATTAAAAGAACCCTCACGAAATAACATGCGCTCAGTCAAAAAAAACAACAAACCTTTAACAAATGCACTGCAGGGCTTGGGCTCAGTCAGCTAGGCCAACTCAGCCTCCTGTCCTGTGACGACAGGGAATTCCTAAAGCCTAACTGGCACGAGTTCGCGTGCATATGAGCCGTGCAGCCGACAGAACGAGCTTCCAGCAATCAATAGCCTGCTGCAACTGCTGCTGCACAGCCCAAGCGCTGAATACAAGCATGCCGATGTGCATCGCTTACAGCAAATCATGCGATAATAACACACTGAGTAGGCTTATACACATCATTTTCTCGCTCACCTTGTTAGATAACCGGCGATGCGGAAATGCCAAATTCACGCAATTTGCTTTACTCGGCGATCAGCCCGCTTTCTTTCTCTGCTGCAGGCTGCAGCTGATCTTACAGTGACGATTCTATTAATAGATACAACGGATTTCTAGGTATGGTGCTTACAGTGCGGCGGGCAATATTGACACTTGCAGACTGCAGACTAGCAGGGGACCGGGGTATGTGTGCCTATCGATGCAGGTAGCGTTTTGTAAAGGCATTGTTTGAAGCCTAACCAGGGACCTATACAATACGTAGCGTAAGATGGGTACAGTGCACTGGCGTAGCCATAGGGGGGCACGTGCCCCCTTTTATAGAAGCCAACTCAGTTACTAAAAAGTGTCAAAATGCACTAAAACGCTTCATTTTACACAAAAATTCTGAAAATTTTCTGGGGAGGGAACCCTTTCTCAGTGGCGAGGGGACACCCCTCCTCAGACCCCACTCCTATGCCCCCCTACATCGAGATCCTGGCTACGCCACTGGTACAATGTGACCGATTTGTTGTCGTACACTCTGACATGTTGGACGAACCCTAACCTCGGACGAAGAAATCGGTGCATGTAACCCGCGAAAACTTAAAAGCGGAAAGCGTCATACGACACTACGACAGTGGAGCAGTCGTTGATCGATTACGTGCATGAAATCGACGCTATTTCGTCAGAATATGTGGAACAAAAGACCATCGCTTACGGTAACAAGAGCTACCCGTTACAGTAGCTATCGCTAGTAAAGACGAACTACAGCCTATAGCAGTTCATGTCGCAATAGGCCTACTGATCTTCAAGGTCATCCAAGGTCGATGATTTTCATCTCAACTGAAAGGGCGTTTGCGATTTCCTATTAGTGATCAATAGCAACCTTTGCCCTATCTTGCACCGTTTCCGAAATATGGCCAGTTTTCCACTGAACAAAACGAACATTTTTCCTACCCCTTGCATTCAAGTTGATTCAACACCAAATTTGACCAAGAAATTTGAGCTAATGTTCATGACGCGCGAAAGCCTATAGCAGTTCCTGTTCGCAAACTGTCAGTCTTTATCTCCTGCCGTTTCGTCGCATTTCATTCTTGGAGTGTGCGCCTGCAGCCGAAAATCGCAAAAAAATCAATGAAAACCCCTTATTTTGGAAGTTCAGTGTCTTTCAAAGTCATCGATGTTGATACGACTGAAAAGCTCGTCACTAGTGCTTGTTGTGATGGGCAGCTTAGGCTACCCATGGTGATCTGCAACCGTTTTCACGAAAGACTGGCCAACAGCAGTAAAACAACGACTTTTAAAGGGGTACCGCTCTTTGATGCCCTCGATCATGCGCATGTTTCCTTCAACCTAGAAAATAGAGACTTGGACCGTTAAAATCTACGTTCAATGCTGAAAATTTCATACGCAGCTTGTCTTGGTCTGTCTATAGTGATTTCGGCGCAATTCGCTCTTGAAATGTCTCGCAGCACGAAATCACCGAAAAAAATCCATAAAACCCCCTATTTTAGCGTTCAATGTCATTCAAGGTAATTGAATTCGGTGGCAATCGAGAGCCAGTGTATGACTTCCTATTTAGTGGTTAATAGTAACCAAGGCCGTATCTTGCACCGTTAGGCCTATTGAGACACAGCGACTTATTGGCTAAAAATCGCAAATTTTTCCTACCCCCTCATTTAGCAAACTCGTTCGGAATGACTCTCTTCGTACTTATGGAAAAGCTTTACGGTTTCTGAAACTAGTCTTCCAGGCAGCCGACGGTAAAAGTTTGATGATCCTAGCTCGCACCATTTATGACTGATCCGCCCGTGTGACCGACGGACAGACAGAATTGCGATGGCTAAGTAAAAAGTTTTGTCTTGCACTCCATCGCCCAAATTTTGCACGCAGAGCCTCGACAAAGCGGTAATTACTGGCGCAAAGTTTTCCAATGACACTAACCATTCAGCCACAATATATGCGTTATACACAGACGACGGACGACCAGAGCCGGCCTTACCCAATCGGCGGCCCGGTTCCAACTGTGCATGAGTAAAATCAAAGTCTACCACCTCCCCTTTTGCTTTACTTCTTTTCTTTCCTCCTTTTTACGCGCAACAGCATGTAATGCTTCGCGTGTCTTAGCTATCGTCGAGGCGTCCGTCAAACTTGTGATCTGTATCAAAACGATGCAAGTTAGAATCACGAAGTCTTTACCGTGAGTTGCCACAGGGAGTTTTTTTGTGACAAAATTTTGTGTCCCTGGGTGAAGGGGTTCCCCTCGTACGAGGGCGTCAAAGAGGGGTATGCCCCCCTAAAAAGACGTTACTTTGCTGTTATTGGCTTGTATAGTATGAAAACGGTTGCAGATAGGTAGACATGCTGCTTATCATAACAAACATAGGTGATGAAATTTTTAAATTTATAAACATCAATGACCTCGAACGACCTCAAACCCCTAAAATACGGGTTTTTGATAAATTTTGCATAACTTTTAACTGCAGCGCACATTTCAACAGTGAATTGCGACGAAATAGCTGCAGATTGGCCAAGACAACCTGCATATAAAATTTTTAGCATTAAACACAAATGACAGAGTGAACTGGCAAAAGATCATGCTTTCCCCACGTGCAAAAGCAGACGTTGAGTGACGTGGAAACTAAAACACTTATTTAATAGTCAGTTGTGTCAGGAATATTTCTGCCAAAAATTATTAAAATCTGCTAATCTTTCTTCAAGTTATGATTGATAATGCCAGGGATGTTTTTTCAGAGTATCTGTTTATTTCAACACATATTTCAGTTGATCTGCTTTGCCTAGGTAGTGCAGAAGCATACATTTGGAGAGGTGGGAAACTTAACAGTTATTTGATGGCAAGTTGTGTCAGGAATATTCCTACCAAAAATTATCAAAATCTGATAATTGGTTTTCAAGTTACATTAAAAAATGTCGGGGATGTTTTTTTGAGACACAGTCAATGCAATGACTGCATTCTGTCCTAATATATTTCTGATCCCCTACTGAATGAAGCGAAACCACAATGCTACGCAGTAAGCTCAGTCAACATGTTTTCTTCAGTAATCACCACAATACAAATTAACCACTGCACGAAATTAACTTCACCAGCAGAGAATGAAAATAACCGAACACGATACCGTGTTGCAAGTAATGGGAAACAGGCAGACACGGCATGACATTTAGATGCTGTTCACTAAATATACAATGGAACTGAATCGTCTGTGCTGCTGGGTAATAAAACAACATTCTGCAACGTCACTTGATCATTGCATTGGTGTCACGTTGGTGACGGAAATCCCCAAACATTAGCCTGTCGTCATTTTTTTCCACGCGACAGTAAATTTTCTGCCAGATATAAAAACTGGGACTTAAAATCCTGTTATGTTGAATCTAGGGGCAAATCAACATACTGAGAACCCATAATCCCCTGCCAAAAATCAACAGCAGTTTGTCGGAAACCTACCATGCACGACAACGCTAGTTCAATGACAGCAAACCTTTACAGTTAATGACCAAGCTGTAACTGTCCTCACTCCCAGTCTAACATAAAAAGTATAAACGGCATTAAAAATATCGCATCTACTTCTGACAGACGATTTTTCAAATAAAACTCCTAATGCGTTCGCCAAACGTAACACATATGCACACATATGACGGCAATTACAAAACGTTCCTGACTTGTTGTAAGTGGTTTTCACAAAATAACCGCAACAGGAAGATGTGACAATGCGACAACCAATAGCGCCAATACATCTGGCAGATGATTTCTTCAAACGTAATTCTCAAGTGCCGAAGACGTCAAAACGGATTTGGAAATGAAACTGTAACACATGTATGATGATAGTTAAAACAGCTGTTCGTGTAGCAACAGACTGAACTAGACAGAGAGCTCTGTCTGTCACAATCAGTCATAGTCAAAGCACTGCCGCTAGCACTACAGAGAACACAAAGTAGTCGCAGTTGACTCTGTTGTTTAGCGGCCCTCAACTACAAACACAGCACAGAACAGCAATCACTTAACCATCAACCAGCGGCGCCATTGCCCTCTCCAAATGTTAGCCAGTCAGAATGTTTTCTTCCAGAAATACAAAACACGGGAAAATCTATGGGCAAACCCAAAGTTTTAGCCCACAATGGCAAAGTGTGAAAAAGTATTTATCAGTCACAGGAAACTAAGAACAGAACGAGAAAATAAGCAACAACTGAAATCATCTGGCAGCACTGCTTTGGATCGACAATGCAAATTATGCTAAATTACAAATAATAACAATGAGCTAACTATATTCTGAGATAATGGAGCATTTCAATTGCATTTATTATCTGTTACATATTTTACTGCCACTGGTAGAGCTGGTTTATTATTGTAACCTGACTCAACCTAGCACTTGTGCTGTCACGTTTAAACAGATCTGACCTGATTCTACTTCACGACCGTACATTCTGACACATCCCATCTCCCGTACCTATGTGGAACTGAAATCGCAGGGCCCCCTATGTGAAGGGTAAAAACAAATCACCATACAGTAGTCTTAGCCTGAAATCACTCAGGGCCAGGAATATTTAAAACTGGGGGGTGAGTGAGTAGGGTTTTACATCCCGCCGACACAGTATAGGTCATTTCGGAGACGGCCTTTCCGGGCAAAATGCACGTACACATAATAATGAAACAAAAAGTTTGACCTTTGCACAAAGTTTAACCTTTATGAGACACAAAACCTAAAAACAAACTAAACCTAAAATTGTAAGAACTGCCAATCCAAAGTGTGCATATGTAATTAACAATAATGGCAGTTCTAATAATCTTCCCTCTTATGCTCCACGCAGACAGTCATCAATGTCAGAATGCTGCCTATTGGAAGATGAGGGGTAAATATGTAAGACTGGCCAGTTGAAGCTTGGGATAGTGGTGTATTATTGAACTGACTGATGGGTTCAATCTTCCCACTGATGATAAAGCATGCACAGAAAGCAAGCATGAATAATGCATCATTAAACAACTATTTTATGCCTATGCCAGCCATTCTAAAATTACTATTCCTTACGCAATATGAAATATGACAGGCACTGATGTATAAAGCGGGCACAGTTTTGGAGAAAAAATTGAAGGACTTTTCAAGGACTTCCATGTAAGTTTTCCATACCTATTCCAGCAATGCTTCACCAACTTGCCACAATAGAAACAAGCGTGGCTGAACAAATTCAAAAATAGAGGTACAAATAAGCGAAGCGAGAAAAAAAAGAAAAAAATCTGAACTGTTGGACGCAGAATAATCACAATAACTTTTAAAATTTCCAACATTTCGGGGGGCAACTGGATAATTTTCAGTCCGTGATAACTTAAATCCCAAAACTTTCAAGAACCTGTTACATCAAATTCCAAAACTTTCAAGGTCCTATTGTCTTTTCAAGGTCTTTCCAGGTCCTGAAAAAAAACGGTTTTAAAAATTTTCAGGGACTTTCAAGCAGTGCGACCACCCATTACAGGGTAGGCAAATCGAGTAACAGCCTACCTAGTGTGACATGCTGGGTGGCAGATGATGATACAGCAATTACTCTATGCCTCTGAGATGGCTGCTGCATTTCGTCTGATTCTTTAAAGTAACAACATTCATCAGCGGCAACTGAAATAAGTTCTGCTATACACAAATCACGCACTGTAAGAAGTGAGATCAATTTCCTCCGGCAGCTCTGTGATGTTGACCTCAAACCGTTCCTGGACCTCGTTCAACACTCGGGCATCATTCTCGTCAGACACGAACGTGATTGCAAGACCCTTCGTGCCGAACCGACCGGCGCGAGCCACCTGACAACACAGTGATAATAATAACTAGAAAGCAGCCAGAGCCCGCACACCTCCGCCAAGGCCTGAGTGTGTTTCAAACTATAGTTGCATTTTCTACACTGACCTAGTTCTATGTGACCTAAAAAACCTGGACTCAACACCATCTTGTTCGCCAGGTGTCAGCACCATAGCGACAACAGCGGTTTCATTTATGGCTCATTAAAATCAATGTAAATTTCAAAGTGATCCAGAATCCAGGATTCTTTACGGATCACCCTCAAAATTTTATCACTGGTAGCGTTTGCCATTCCCGACATACCCATAAAATTCTAGAAAGATCCATCCATAACTTTTTGAGTTATCCTTCTGACCCACAAACAAACAAACAAACTCCGGCAAAAACATTATCTCCTTGGCGGAGGTAATTAGCTGAATAATGACCATGACAAATATATAAATTTTAAAATGCTAACGGTCATAAATAATGCAGGCATCATCACGACATCATGTCCAGCACCTACGTAGCTCCACATACGACGCTACATAAATTTGATTAGTATAGTATAATATAGTATGGTGCTGCAACCTGCATACTTCATAACACACTTCTGGTGAATATGTGAACCAACACGCTACAACAGACTAAATAAATCGGCAGTAAAAAATCTTGTGACTTTTATACTGTGCAACGGCCTGAATTTATCTGTATATCAGTGCAAGACAAGAATGTGACGGTGGCCTATATACACATGAGGCTTTGGTCACCGCCACCCCAACTGTCTCTTAGCTAGTGTTGTTACGGCTATCGAAACCGGCAACGAAACCGCGTTTTTTTTAGGAATATCGAACCATATCGAAACCCCGGTTTTAGACTCGCTATTGATGGTTTCGGTTTTTCGGTTCAGCACAGCTCCAGTCTTGACTGCACCGTGAACATTAATAGCATGCATACGCCGCAGTAACGCCATACTCGTCTCGCCCGCGCCGCGGGTGTTATCAGCAGTGAATGATCAAAGCTGAAATCGCACTGTACCTGTGTGATAGAGGGAAGGGGAGGCTTGAGACATTTAAACAAAGTGTGGAAACTGGCGAAGGCAGACGGTGGTCATAAAGACCCTCATCGATTAGACGTAACTATTAAACGGTTGCATGAATAGCAATTATCGTTCAATTTAATTCACACTGTTCCATAAACTATTGACCTCCTACGATCAGCGTTCTGACAGTCTATAACACTATGCATCGTCATTCAGCGTCTCCGCTTGCTGATCAGCCAACCGCCTTGGCATGTTTCTGCACGTGTCCCCCTCTCTCCCTTCCCGTCTTTCTCCAGATGAACATGTACCACCCGCTGCCTGTTGCGCTTGAATTAGGTCGTTTCGCTTCCCAGACGCTTCGCCACTGGATATTTTGCCAATTAAAAATTGTCCCCGATGGCGAAAACAGACAGATTAAGAATACGATGTCTGGGGCGAAACATCTTAGTGGGTGAAGTGTCCAGGCTAGTGGCGAAACGTCCTTATACACTCGCTCGATCGTGTAATTTCACGCCTTGCCATCTCCGTCGTTTAGCAAGTTGACAGCTGCTGAAGGTCAGTCATTGTGGCCCACACACGCATGCTGTCATGCTTTGCTGACGGACCGACCGCGTGACCACGTGCATGTTTCTACACCTGTCGTTTGACGTCCTTCCCTGTCTACAAGTTAAGCCTCCAGTCGCTCCGTTTGCAGCAGTGCGTCCATGCATTAACTAATCGTTATTGGGTGCCCTGAGTCTGTCTCATCCGCTTTCAGCAATACTCCATGGCCCACCCACCCATAGAGTTTGCGTTTAGCAGGCGGCTGGCGCAAGCGTCCGGTCATGAGTGACAAAGCACCCTGGCGAGCCCGTTATAGTTGGACATCCGTGTTGGTTTTGGTGCTGATCAGAAAACCGAACCATGCAGAACCGAAACTGCGGTTTTTCCCCGAAACCGAACCAAAACCTACTGACCTTGGCCACTGTGAAACCGCAACAACACTACTCTTAGCGAATCATGCCCTAGTCAACAAGAAATCAGTCGATGAATCAGCTGAGTGCAACTGACGCGGTGGAGGTAGGTGTCGGAGTCCTCAGGCATGTCGTAGTTGAAGACAATGTTGACGCGCTCGATGTCCATGCCTCGACCGAACAGGTTGGTTGCGACAAGAATGCGCTTCTGGAAGTCCTTGAACTGCTGGTAGCGGTTCAGACTACGCACACACAATCACATGACATATGTGATGTCACATAACACTAAAGGGTTCACACAACTAGTGCTCATGGGGCTTTGCTGCTCTTTGGTCAATTCCTTTGTACACAGTGTACTGCTCTCACAATATTGCCACAGTTGGCCAACTAGCAAAGTTCAGACACATGACACAACAAGAAAAGCCCAACTAATGCAAAGGGGAACGCGCGACAGTGCAAATGAAATCTAAGCTCACATCGATGTTTCATTTAGACTCGATGGCAGATGCCGCCTAGCGCCATATCCAGTGCATGAATTCCAGTACTGGTGCATGCTTGAAAACCCAGTTAAACAAAATCATTCACCAGAGAGCGCCAGACGACCGGCTGCTAATTATTTATAGTGTTTTACTTGTACTCACCAGCGGGAGTGACCTGTCTCGCTCTGCCAACGCCATATTGGCTGAAATGGCAAATTTTCCCTACCACCCTCTTATTTAATGCCTTTGTTCGGGGTGACCCCTTTCGAATTTATGGAAAAGCTTCACGGTTCCTGAAACTAGTCTTCCAGGCATCAGACGGGTGAAGATTTGGTGATCCTAGCTTGAACTGTTTTTGACCGATCCACCCGTGTGACGAACAGAAAGACAGAATTGCAATGGCTAAGATGCGCTACAGCAGTAGCTGCTGTTGCACGTAAAAACCAAATATCAAAAATTCAGCATGATCAAATTTAGCCAGTGTTACTTTGTTTAAAAATCAATATTCATTTACCAGTTAACATTGCAAAAGATGAAACAAATTATGGAAAAATTATAAAGAATTTCCAGCTGACTTTGAAGATCCCGTGACAATGAACTTGACCTTGGATTGTTTTACCGATATACCAGCATCGACCTTTATGCACATATTCAATTTCATTCAAATCAGAAACTTTTTGTGGGTGGATGTAGTGACGTATTGTCTGTATTGCAGACTGGTTTTATTAGATCGACTCAGTTGACATAAAACAGCTTTGTTTAATAAAGACACAGACAAGCAACTATTTAAGGTTTCATGGACAGCCGTGCGAGAGTCTACCACTTGAAATGATAAAAACTCATCAATATTTCTAAAGTAGCACATTTATGTTAGAGAACAAAAACCAAGCATCATAGCAAAGTAGCAACAAGAAAAGACAGCTAATGCAAAGCAGAACACGCGACAGCAGTGCATGATTGAAGGCCCGCTTCGAACAAAATCTAAGCTCACCGATCCCAGTTACTAACATTGGGCAAGATGCATTCATGTATGCCAGATGGCGCCACCGTCTCGCACAGCTGCTGCCATTCGAGTGGCCGAATGCAAGTATTCTCAAGGGGTGCCCAAGTTTGACACCCCCATATGGAAAATTCCTTGAACACAAGAGGGCAAAATTTAAACTAGTGAAAACTATGTTTAATGCCGAAAGCTTTATATGCAGGCTATCCCAGTCTATCTCTAGCGATTGCAGGTAAATTCACTCTTGAAATGTGTGTCACAGTCAAAAATCGCCAAAAATCCAGAAAAAACTTCATTTTGGTGTTCAAGGTCATCCAAGGTCATTGCTTTCGGTACCAATCAAAAGCCAGTGTAGAACTTCCTATTACTGATTAATAGTAACCTAGGCCCTATCTCGCACCGTTTCTGATATACAGCGGCTTAGTGGCTGAAAATTGCAAATTTCCCCACCTGCCTCTCATTTAGCGCCCTCGCTCTGGGTGACATAAATTCCACAGAGATCACTGCTGTGGAATTTATAGAAAAGCTCTACAGATCCAGAAACTGGAGTCTTTCAGGCAGCCAATGGTGAAGATTTGGTGATCCTAGCGTGCACCATTTTTGACTGATCCACCCGAGTGACAGATGGACAGACAGAGAGAATTGCGATGGCTAAGACGATGGCTGCTGTTGCACGTAAAAAATGAATGTAAATTATGCTTGTTATAATGGTACAGACCGTTCATCCTGGGTCATGGCCTTGTGGATGGCAATAGCTGGGAAGTTCTGCTCAACAAGCAGCTGGGACAAAGCCATGCATCGCTGCACCGACTTGACGAAGATGATTACCTGATCAGCACATCACACCACAACTGATATCAGCCACTGTAGTACTACAGTGATACAAGTGACAACAACAATGCTTCGTGGCAGCAGCCACTGCAAGTTCATCTGATTTAACTGACAATGTAGCACAAGCTCACTGGTAGTAATAACATAAACCAACGGCCAAAAAAAATCAATCAAACTGAACAAAAAGCCAAATTAATGACACACCCGACACCACTCACATATATCCACACAAACATAGTACTAACAAACTAATGATTCACAGTCATGCATTCTAAGCCAGAATTTCTAACTAACAACAGAAAACTGAAAACCTGCTTTAAGGTCATTGTGGACAAGAAACAGATCAAGCTTACTCTAAAGGGCGCAGCCAAAAAAAGGAGCCCCCTAAAGTCTTTCGCTGTTCTCTCGGCAACCATTTGGAATTTTAACTTGAAATTTTACAGCTTCACTTGCTAAAACCTTCTACATTAAACTGCCAAGTAAAATATGATTCTGTTGAAAAAACGACAAAGTTATAAACTTTTTAACATGACCGCCTCCCAATTTTTTTGGTGTTTTTTTTAACAAAATCAAATTTTACTGGGCAGTTAGATGTGAAAGGTTTTTGTAAATAAAGCCGTAAAATTTCAAGTAAAAAAAAGAACGGTTGCTGAGAAAACAACCAAAAACTTTAGGGGGCTACTTTATTGCCGCACCTTGTACAGCTCCAGGACTTACTTGCAAGAAGACAAAATTGTTTCAAAGGGTGGCAGTAACTGATGTAGAAGCTCAAAAAGTAAAAGGTCAGGCAGGTGGCCAAAATCAACATACTATGTTGGCACTGTGCCAGTAGATGGGGCCACTTTTATTTTTTGAATAAATCTGTAAAACACTGGTCGATTTTGATAATTTTTGGCATGCAACATCATGAGAAACCTTAAATGTTATGACGCAAATGACTATAAACTAGCCCACCTCACCCTAACACTGTTCCTACACTACCTCGTGAAACACAGAAGTCAATAGTTTGGCCATTTACAACAACGCACTCAGCGCAAGCGTCGAATCAGAAAATGACTAAGACCACAGATTTCTTTGCGATGTTGCGTGCCAAAAAATTATTAATACTGGCCAATGTTTTGCAAAGTTAATCAAGAAATAAAAATGGTCCCATTTCTTTTCAAACACTGTGTAGTTTCACCTGGTTGAACTCGAGAGCATCGAGCAACTCGAAGAGTTTCCTGTTCTTCTCGTTGTCCTTGAGCTTAACGTAGTGTTGCTGCAGGCCGTGCAGAGTCAGCTTGGAGTCATCATCGACATACACCTCCATCGGCTGCCAGTGTCACCATCCATCCCGGCAACCAAACTCAGCATTATTCACAGACACACCCGCAAACACCAGGGTCGAAACGACAACTTTTAGAAATTATTGGGAATCGTGAGTTAAACCCGGGTTTTCAACAGCAACAAAACATAAGAGTTTTAGGTTCTCGTAAGTCTAATTTATCAAAATGGGCACTGCTAGATAGGGTCTACATCAAGAAAATGAAGTTGTAGGTTTAACGTTTTAAAAGCTTAACTGTCGAAACAACATTTCATTGTTAGTAGGACAAAGGACTACAAAATGGCATCAAGTTTGCGGTGGGTTTATCAGGTGGCCGGATGTTTCAACCCTGGGTAAGACAGATGGCATCATTGACAAGCATGCCAGCAACAACAGTCACCATCATCAATGTCTTTATCAACCACACCATCAATCGTATATAGAGAGAGGGCGAGTGAGTAGAGTTCTACGCTCCACTCCACACAATGCTGACCATTCTGTGGACAGTCACTCGAGGCAATCACTTGCACTGGTACTGACAACCACCTCAAGAGCAAAAAATTATTTTAAACTAAGGCCTTTAATGTCGTCTGGCACGAAATGGATCGAACCTATTCCGCAGTTCCTAGGACCCACCCACATGGGCACTATCACAACCAGGCTCATTATCGACCAGAGTCACCATAATCAGTCATCAAACATATTGCAATCATTAGCACCGACTACTAGAAAAGAAAAAATTCACCTTTTACTTGAATCTGTCTATTACACTCTACCTTCAAAACTAAAACTCCAAATGTAACTGAAATTCAGAAGTCACTGCACATTTTGCACAGTAATTCTGCTACTACTGATCGCATTCCCAACTTGGCGCTAAACAAATCATTAGTACTGGTCTGAATACTAATGTTCGATTAAAAAAATGATAAATTGGGTTTTTCAACAAAACTTGACTATCAAAAAACTACATGACCAGTTTGACCACATCAAATGACAATCAGACATGATAATAATAACAGCAACAACAACAGCAATAATAAACATGCAAATATATGAAAGATACAAGCTGTTGCCGGTGACGACGACAGCGACGACGTCACACTGCCACTGGTCAGGCGACACGTGACGATCGACACCCGCCATTGTCAGCAGCCGCACGACCCGACATGTCGACACCATTGAGGTCACCACTACCACGCCCAGAGCATCAAGGTCGCCCCACACCACGATCACAGAACTGAGACAGAAAGACTTCCACAGATGATGAACCATCTGGAACCAGAAAGCATCCACGAAGAATCCAATCAAGAATCAGCACGGACAAGATATGAGATAATGCCAGGAATCACTCGACACTGGAACAGTACAAGTCTGAGCTGTCCTACTCCTCATCTAAGACTGGAGGACTTCCACAGACGACCAAACACCGAGAACTAAAGAGCAACGTGCAGAGCACCCATGAAGTATCTGATCAAGAAGCAGAAAAATGGATAGGGAAAAATGTGAATCAGCCGTCAAGGGAAAAACAAACTCTTGTCGCCCCTCATAAGCTGCCACCATGAACGAAGATGCATGATATGAAAACTAAGATACTGCCACCATGGAGATCAGTTAGAAAAAATCCAAACAAGACCTAAGATACGCCATTGTCCTAGACCCAGACTGAATGAGGAAAGAACACCCAACACTAAGACTGTTTCCACAAATCAGATAGAAGCCATGAAAGTAAACCAAGAACTGTCGAAAACAGCTGCACTAACGATACAACGCCGAATGACACCATCGAACAATCTACTGGGCACCGATGATTACCAACCAGAAGACTCAACCAATCTGCCTGGCAACTCGATGAAAACTAACCAATGAGCACTGGAGGAAAGAGAGAATAGTTCAAAGTAACTCACAAAATGCTGACGTCAACTGCAGCTTCAGTGAAAACAGCTAGATAGATGTATTGGCACTGACTACAACCGCAGCTAGCACCAACTATGGACGAGACAACTAAAAGATGTCAGGATCAACCACAGAAAAAACGAGAATACAGAAGCAAAGATGAGTCTGAACCTATACGTTCTGCCGACAGTACAAGAACAAAGAGAACAATACATGCATTACCATATAGCTGGCAAGAAACACTGACGACCTCTAACGATGGACTTGGACAACTCTGATCAATGGAAAATAAGCCATTAAGACAACATCCCCTAAAACACTGCAACGACCAAACTGACAATGAATACGAATGACGATGTGCGATGAAATGGTCAACTGACAGCACAAGTGGAGTGAACGCAGCCAGCGAGCTACATATGATCACCCACTGGATACGCCCAACAACACCGGCCATCTGTTCGTCCGTCCCAGCAGCTACAGCACTCATGGAACAAGCCACCACTGGACATTACCATTACACCATCGACAAATCTCAGTAATCAGACAGCACCTCAAGACCTTCCTGTTTCGTCGATCATCTGACACTAAACATCTAGTCCTAGGAATAATGACGACAACACATGCCCCAAAATACATGTCTCATTTGTCAGTGCAATGGAATGTTGATATACAGCAAGATCTGAATATAAAACATGACACAGTGAAGCGCTCAAAGAAACAAAGCCTTCAGCCATGTAACTTGTATGAGCAACGACAGATTTCCAAGCACATCAGACAGGCATCAAGTCAAGTCAAGTCAATGAATAACCCAACGTGCTGACGATGCACAAAACAATAGCTGATAGCAAATAAAGACGGTGGCAGTATCGACGTAAGTCAGAAATAACCAAAACCAACAAGATTTTCTGTGCATGACTGTTCACGCAGAGGGCTTTCTCTATAAATCGGCAGCGAAGCTCCCGTCCGAAGATGCTGGCACTTGATAAGAATTTGTCAGCCCAATGACCACGTACTTGTCAACATGGCCAGCAGACGATCTGACCACATGTGGCAGCAGCAGTAATAGCGTGAAAATAAGAAAAAAAACCACATGTGGCAGCAGCAGTAATAGCGTGAAAATAAGAAAAAAAGATTGGATCAAGAAGAAGAGGAAGAAGAAGAAGCGTCAAGCTGGCGCCGGCATAATTACATCTTGCATGAACTTCTTGCAGACTGGACGGATCTCCCTTGACAGAGTGGCCGAAAACATCATCACTTGCTTCGAGTGCGGCGTTGCGCGGAAGATCTCCTGAATGTCACGACGCATGTCTGCACACAACATCAGTCAACACTTGTGTAAATGGTAATAAAAATATTGAACAGCTAGACAGCTAAGTGTATGCTGCTGTAATCCTGGCTTTACATGCAACGCTGCGCAATTGCACATGGTGCTAATCACTTCTGCCTAGAGCAGGCGGGCGTCATGAATATTAGTGAGCACAAGCGCACGTCAGCCAACCCACGAGGAAGCAAAGCGATTGCGGATGGCCATTTTGACCATTCGTGAATGGATTTTGTAGTAAATTTTGTAGCAGCAAACATCTCCTCAAGCGTTTTTCAGACCTTGCTGTACGGTAAAATCGTTCTATAGTATCACATTCGTCAATTAACTGCTTGCAAAATGGTACAAAAGTTGCGTTAAATACGATAACTATGATCAACGGTTAGCTAACTGGCCGATTTAGGTCAGTTAAATTTTTGGCCATTATAACCGCTGGTTAGTGCAATGGAAGACACGAGTTATGCAAATCTGTCAGTTAACGCTAACTTGACCGGCCAGTTAAGATCCAGAAACCGGCCCTTAATGGCATCCAAATCTGCTGACGGTGCACGACTGACCAATAGAAAACGGACAGACCATACTACTGAGAAATGTGTAGCAATAATCGGTTCTGCCTAACAACAACAGTGATGTTGTCTCACCAAGCTGGTCGAGCATCTTGTCGCACTCATCAAGTACAAAGTGTTTGAGGTTCTTGAGGTTGAGATGGCGTGTACGGACGAGCGCCAGGATCCTGCCCGGAGTGCCGACGACGATGTGAGGGCAGTTGTTGCGTAGCGTTTCCTGGTCCTTCGTTACCAGCATCCCGCCGAAGAACACCGCGATCTTGACGGTGTTCATGTACTTGGAGAAACGCTCGTACTCCTTGCTGATCTGGAACGCCAGTTCGCGCGTGTGACACATCACCAGCACTGACACCTGCAGCAGTCATCATACACATAACTCAGCACCCGCAACACGGGTTACTAAAAATCCACAGCAATGTACAGAAGTTACTAAGTGCTAACTGTGCGAACGCCACTTCTGAGCGACGTGGCAGTTTCGTGGGGGTACTCCCTCTACACCCAAAGTTATAAACACAAATACGCTAAATTTTAAGCCAACTTTTGACCCCCCCTTTGTAAAAATATATTGGAGAGACCTCATCCTTGGTAGGGTGTGTGCCAGCAAGACTTATCATTAGGTCATCATCATCATTTCTGGCAAGCACCACTAAGAGTGCATAGCGCCGAACGTAGACATCAATCTCCAGAGTGGATGGTTCTGAGCCAGGTCAACTGCATCGTCCACATTGACGTCGCTGGATTTCAGATCCTGCTGAATGGTTTTCATCCACGTAATACGAGGACGTCCCAGTGGTCTCCTCCAGTTTTCTGCGGGGGAAGCTGTTAAGATCTGTTTGGCATCTGTTTCATCAGGCATTCGTGCAATGTGTCCGTACAGGGACAGGCGCCTTGACTGGACTATGGCTGAGAGAGAGACGGTTGGCGGTGAATGTGAAAATTTCAGAGCAACCCCAAGGGGCCAAAATATGGTCCTCCAAGAAAGTCGGTTTGAGTGGGCATACTTTTAGATTTCCATAGTTAGTGTACCACTAAAAATCAACGGCAATATACACAAGTTGCTAGATGCTGACTGTACGAAAGAAACTCAAAAACTGGGTTTACTTAACGTGCCGATATGATTAAGTATAATCTTACTGTAAAAGTTGTTGTATCAACCTAAAATATTACACACCTCTGTTTAAGTCTACTAAAATCCCAGATAGTCTCTTTCGTCTCTCACATCACAACTGGCAGACAAATTACGTTTACCGGTACTGTTATTGTTGAGCAATAATTTGTGAATAAAATGGAAAAATAACCAATAAATACACTTGCACGTAGAGTATGCCTTACATGGAAACATCTAACACTAGTTTGCATGCAGTTGCTCTTCTAGCTGTTGCAAATACGACACTCTTTACTCCTTATCCATCATCTGGCACATTAACAATATCACCTGCACTCAGTGCGCTGTCTTTAAATTTACATATGATTGATGCCATTGCAGACAGATCAGATTTGAAATGGGCCACTCATTTCTCCACTCAAGTTATGCGAATTTGTTCTATGTAATGAAATTTGCTTCGGTGAGGATTTGCATAGTCGCTGTATACTTGGTACTGAACTAATGCCAAATGCATGGCATGTGATACCTGTCCAGCTACTGGCTCCAGTTGCTGTAGGGTAGCCAGCACAAACACGGCTGTCTTTCCCATACCAGACTTAGCCTGGCAGACAACGTCCATGCCGAGGATAGCTTGTGGAATGCACTCATGTTGTACTACAACAGACAGATTTACAGTGAAGACAGATCTACAACATACAGCATCTGTTACTGTGTGTCCCGCATCCTGAAAATCCACACTACCATACTGCAGTCTCTTGGGTGAGCTAAGATCAAACACTCAGCCTAGACTTAACTGACTACACACTTAACATTAAAACTTAGGATGGGTCCCAAAACAACACCAGTCACCTAGCAGAGTAAACTGTGCATCTCACTAAGGAATAAGTTGGAGATCCGTTTCTAAATAAGCAGAAAGTTGCTAACAACAATCGCTTTTTTACTCCTCGCACCACGCTACGTTCCTAACGTAGCGAAAAGGAGTGATGTCCCGACCTCTGTTCCTGGAAGAGCCTTCATGGAAAAACTTCAAACAACCATATCTATATAAACGGTGCTAGATAGACGCATGGTCATTATGGACAGGGCACTAACATAGGAAGTCAACCACAGCGAGTAGAATGGTCACATGACCGATGACTTCACAAGACCCAGAAAGGTGCCCATTATCTTTGAGGCGCCATATTTTGATAACGGTGCCAGATAAATGAAGAGACAACTTCCAATAACAACCTTGATGCCAATCACTATTAGTATATTAGACCCATCTCAAACTGATGATGGGTCTCTAAAAAATTTAGAAGAAACAAAAAAGCACTTAGAAGAATACAGGAGAAAATAATGCATGTGAGGAGTAGTGTTGTTACGGTTATCGAGACTGGCATCGAAACCGCGGTTTTTTAGCAATACCGAACCTTATCGAAACTGCGGTTTTAGGGTCTCTATTGACGGTTTCAGTTTTTGGTAAACGGCGCAGCTCTAATGTCTGGTGCCGTGAACGTTAGGCCTAATAGTATCGCGGTTTTTCCCCAAACCGAACCGAAATCGACCAACATTAGCCAGTGGGAAACCAAAACAACACTAGCGAGGAGTACATTAGATTGAGTACAATCTAATAATATTTCTTGATATCTCATTACAATCATAACACTAATCATAACACACAAGAATGGCATCACCCTTGTCTACCACAAATCTTAAACCCAATCTACCTAAAGCAATACACAGTTGCCAGATTTTTTTTGAAAGTCATGTTGCATAACACGGGCAAATATACCTAAATTTTTCTTTTATACCCAATGGAAGCTGGTGATTGAAAAAGTTACACAAAATATGACAAATAGAAAACTACTCTTAAGCCAAATTTTCCGGCGCCAATGGCTGCCACGTCACCCAATTGGCACTTTTTCACCCAATGTGGCAATCGTTCCAACACACTCAAGTTCACAGTGAGATTGCCAATCTGCAGCCAGTACAACTGTTGAAGAAACAAACCCTCTGATGGATGCTCAAAGCCACAGTCGACGATGGCACGTAGCAGCTCGGGTTTGAGAAGAAAGTCGCGGAAGCCGGAGCTGTGGATGGAGACGTACGTTCCCCGAACGTCTTTCCTGGTCGTGGCATCTCCCATAGTTCCATCAGGCACCGCATCCTCCTGGTCTTCCTGCTCCTCGTAGTCCAAAAGTTCATCGTTGTTTTCTGCCATCTTCCTTGTTGTACAGCATGTACGCTAGTTCCAACTGTGACACACAAATACATCAGACATGCAAAGTCTCGCATATTTCCAGATAGAACCATGATAATTCTAGTAGTAGATCGCCGATCTTGCTGTTAGCACTGGAAAATTGCTAGAGGATGATCAGGTAGACACATTATTGGGTAGATGGTAGAACTTATATTTGCCATATTAGGCATGTAAGGCCTATGAACCATACCATTACACTATCACGTACTTAAATCAGGCTTATTCAGTGTTATATCAAAGCAATGATTATATTTACCCTGCGCACGTATGGTTCATATGCAGTCACAAAGTGTTATTTACCGTACGCAAATTGCACACGCTATGATGGCATATTTATAATCAACTTCTTCTGCAGCACTAGGCAGAATTAAGAGTGTAGTTTCGTGTTTGGCTTATCGGTAATAATCAACTGCAGTTTAACTAAAGGGTGCATTCGTTTAATAACTTTTGGGGTCATTTAGAGATAATCACATGGCTTGGTTGGCAGCTGATATTCAGTTTTGATTAATGTTGACCTTTAATACGAAAAAAACCGCCGCCAAGAACTCACACAAAGGTGTCAGTCCATAGATGACGTAATACCACAGAAAACGTCATCCAATCCACTTCAGACCGTGCGCAGGCACGAAAGTTAACCGCGACTTCAATGGAGCGTGCATGGTCTATAAAATTTTGTGCGCGACATCGGACTGTGCGTGCGCACGGTCAACAGCATCATCCATATCAAAGTGCAGCTCAAACCAAAGTTGTTTTGTTGTAAAAACTGTGCGTCTCTGCATTTCATTTAAAGTATGGTAACTGATAACAAAAGTGCCTGATTTCAGTTATAATCACAGTACTGGCAATGGAGTGAAGAAATGCGGCTGCATTCTTACATTAATAACGTGATAAATGTAATCAGATGAAGTGGCGATCTACCGCTAGTAGTTTTCTGCTCACTAGTGCGAGATCGCCGATCTACCGCTAGCACTGACCTAGAACAATCATATATACCTTACGACCATGTGTTTCGCACTTTTATTGATCTCAGCATTTTTCCCGGCACATCAATCAGTCCTTAACATTGCTACCCGTGCCTCCTTAGACGACTTTTCTTAAATTTTTACGCACCAAACACTAGCGTATAATTCAGTCTTCATAATATACGCCAAAAAAGACAGGAATAAAGCACAAGTTCATAGAAAAACAGCGAAATAATGCACAATACCTCGAACTTATCAATGACCACACGCAACAAAGTCAAAATGGCTGACTTTGCGACGCTGAAATCTATTAATAGAACAAGTCTGCAAAACGTCAGTAAGTAAATGATAGAATAATCGTTGTGTAAACACCGATTTATGGAACTTTTGTACCCGCTTATGGAACTTTCGTTAGCGGGAACTTTCGTTCCCTGACACTGATAATTACTGAACCCCTTATCCTTACGTAGTGCTTATAGTTCAGCGAAAAAAGTTCCACTTTTGTGTCACTCGCTAGACGTATATAGCCAGAGTTTCAGCAGGATATAATAATAACAAAGAAACCCAGCTGTTGCTAGAGAAGACGCGCTAGCATGCAGTGTTAATAGTTTTAAGAGACGTTTAGATTTGAGTTGGCGTGGTTTTAGTTTGTATTATGATTATAAATCCGTCATCTAGTACCGGAAGTCAATGTGTAAACAGTATTAGTTTTGTTTTGGTTGATATTCGTTCGTGTAGAAGTTATTTAGTTCGGGCGGAAATAGAGGCCTTTGGCCCGCTACCGGATAACCATTGATGATGATGATGAATGATGATTATCATGATGTTACTTATTTTGAATTTTAACTGCGCAATTGATTTTTACTGTCACGTTTTATTTTTATTGTTTACTTCCGCTTGATAAGCAAAGCTAAAATTCTATAATTAAATTTTTGTTTGTGCTAGCTGTTGCAATAGTAGTGCAGCTTAAAACGTAAAATTAAACTAATAACTTTACTTTGTTCGTACTGTGACTGTTTGCTTATTGCAGTGCTGCACGGTAGTGCTGACACTATAATCGATTAGCTCAGTCCCTGTAAAAGTTAAGATATGCATGCTGTTTTCACCTACCCCGCTATTTTCCTGCCCGGGATATCTGATGGTGACATCTGGAATTCAACACGCGATAATTGTGCCCCAAAACTATTTTTGCCATTTTCGAGTGTTGCCACATATCGCCTTTACATAGCTTTGTAAAATGTGGAAGTTTTTTGCTGTAATTGTTTATTAGCAGCGGTTTGAGTGGCGACAATCAGAACTGGAAGAGTGTGGAGTTTCGCATGCATATGCGTACACAGCCAAGACACCAGGTTTTATCAAATATCAGGGTTTGCACAGTCACAAATGTCATAGAATATAAATGCCAAATGTTCAAACCAGGGATTTTTTTGGAATGACACCAGAAATGTACTGTAAAAATTAGAGCTGTTGGAGCGTTAATTGTTTTAACGCATTAATTAGCATGTTATTAACCCACCAGGCCCATCGAAAGGGAGAGTAGTGGAAAAGTTACCCTAGGCCCCACCTGTAGAATATAGAAAGTTAGAAAGCAAATAGAAACACATTTTTTAACATTTAATTGATGTCACCGCTAGCATAGAAGACTATTAACCATATTTATTTATTGTGTTCTGAGACCAGAATTGGAAGGTGGTCAGTATGCTCTCATCCTGGCCCTGTGAAGTTGTCCATAATTTTACCATCCAAGTGCAAGATCAATAGCACTTTTGGGTTATATATACGTTTATTCACCACTCAGGTAGTAAAAATGAAATGACAGACAAATAGACAGGCAGGCAGACATACAGATAGACTGACAGATAAATGTTCAAGTCAATAAAGATATACATGCACATAAAATAAAATGAACTAGCCAATGAAATTTAAAATAGAATAAAAGCAAATTTATCAACCTTCACATACATACTTAAACTTAGCAAATACATCAAAACGCAATGGGCTACAATCTAAAATGTCATATTCGTTGCACAATTTTCTATACCC
>Ga0209671_1000457_pt1 | contig 26935 bp, 21 predicted proteins | sample WorMetHERISLAND2_2_FD_187401 | JGI IMG/M metagenome (GOLD analysis project Ga0209671, IMG submission 187401) | Marine gutless worms symbiont microbial communities from Max Planck institute for Marine Microbiology, Germany - Olavius geniculatus... | ecosystem: Host-associated > Annelida >...
CGAAAACCCCCCTATAGGCGCAAAAATTTCGCAAAAATGTCTTACGCAAGCCGAGTTATAGCCAATTTTGTTCCAAATTTCGTTGCCATGGCAACGGGGGTCAACCGGGGGGAAATATAAATGTCATCGTTAATTAGGACGTCCCCGAAGACCATATCCTAGAACCAAAAATTACGACTCTATCTTGCACACAACCGAAGTTATGACAGTTTAAAGAATTTTTTGATTTTCCCCATAGGCGCCATTATAATTTTTTTTTCAAATTTTTCGAATAAATAAGTAAAAAATATTTTTATTTTATAACAATAAAAACGCACTTCCTTGCGCACAACCGCGTCATTTAACGCATTAAGCGTAAAAAATCGGTGTAACGGACTCGCCTGTAGGCGAGTTCAAGAACCAAAAAAGTAAAGTAAATTTCGAACAGGAGGAGTGTATATTTCACCTATATGCGGAGCAAAAACCCCTGGGCGGATTGAGCCCAAATTTTGTTTGTTGGTAGGCGTCCACGACGTAATCACGCCATTCAAATTTGGTGACGATCGGTTCAGGGGTTTTTGGTTGGCTGAGGGTCAAAGTTTGTCCTTTCCCATATACTTTGAAGGTCGTCCTTACAACACTCGCACTGCCGCGGTGCAGTCTGGGAGCGTGGAGAAGACGCCTTGGACTTCTGCGACAGCGACCTGGTGGGTGTTGCAACAGACCTGCTCCGCAATCCGCTGAGCGCCGTGTCAGCGTCAGAGCCGAAAGCGTTGACGAAGACGACACGACGATTGGACTGGCGACGTCGACGACTGCGACAACCCTGATGAGCAAGTCGCAGTCAGTGCCCTGCAGTGAGACAAGACAGACGCTGATCAACTGCGTCAGTGATGAGGTTATTGCTCCTGCCGACCAGTCAGCAAACAGTGCCGCCGTAGTCGAGCAGCGGTCTGGCGGCGAGTGTCAGTGCAGCTGGCACGGCGGCAGTCGTTGCGACGACTTTGCTTCCGCTCTGCCTACATCATCACGTCGACGTCATCCGGCCTTCATCTTGACCGTCGAGTTCGCTAGCGACTCTGTCGACGAAGATATCACCACCACAGCCGACAACGAACAACCACCGCAAGACTCTCACTGCTGCTTATCGACTGAGCAGCCAGAGACCGGTATTCACTGGTGTTCTTGTCCGTACTCCGTTACTCTAAATATCGTCTATGTCCGCTGGGGCACGCAGAGCATCGGATGTACTTTTAAAGACACAAGTATTAAAATAGTATTACCTCTTCCAGACGAAACGATACCCTTTCTACACAGGACTCCAAGTGTAAGAACACTAAGTCTTTCCGCTCCATATATCGTCTATGTCGATCGGCATCTTCACTGATGAAGTTCGACATTGTCGGATCTTGCTCGGCATTCGACTGAGCAACCAGACGCTGCATCATGCAGTCATCGCGGTGTCGGTGAAGTTTCGTCAGCGTCAGTGCAGATCATCGTCGAGGACGATTCTTCCGCGTTCTCGTCCGCCATCACACCTTTCACTGCAGGCGCTCGTCGTGCTGCTACTGCCGCTGACCCGGGCGATGATCGTAGACCATCACGTGACTTGGAGCCGGCGTTGTCGGCAGCAGTGAGTCGACGTCCGTCGTCGTTGTCTCCGTCGCACCGAACTACCTTGGCGCCCAGCCGACCGACCAGCGAGAAACGACAGGACTACAAGGCTCTGAGAATGCTCAGCGCAATCCTGTTGGCATTCGTTGTCACGTGGTCACCATACAACCTGTTCACTGTCATCCAGACTTTTTGCACAACGTGTATCAACCCTTCTCTATACGCTGCCGGTAAGTCTAGTTTATTTATGCACACCGTTTACAGACCCGTCTGATATCGCAGTTGGTATTTTCGCTTTCTTTTGAACACAAATGTTTGATTTTTAAAAACCTTAGTAAAACCGCTTTGAAATATTTATTGTCACTGCTTGTAAAATTTAACCTATTTTTTAGAGTTCAATGCGTGTGTTTTCGTGTTTTTATAACTTACTTTATTCAAACATGATCGCAAAACGTGTTCTCTTTGGTTGCGTTGTTATTATGCTACTTCTCTGTATGCTATTATGCTATTATGCTGCCTGAATTTCTATCGCATTTTAAATGATTTTACTGTAACCCTGGTGCCTGAAACTTCAAATGAACCACGCAGAGCTAAGTAAGTAAGTACGTACGTAAGGAAGCAAGCTGTAAACCTATTTGCTATATTTTAATCCGGGTCAATGTTCAAAGCATTTTAGTTCTTAAACGAAAAAGCAAACTGCAGTCACATGACAGTACGCACCCGAGCCCGACACAATGCAATCGTATCGGTAGGTTACTGTAGTAAACACAAAAAATAAGCACATATTCTTGCAAAAACTTTAGATAGTAAACGTTTCCTGTCGACTTGACATTTAATATGCATCCGCACATTTTTCGTGCCAAAGTATTTTATGTGTTCATTCGCGATTCTAGTATAATATAACGTTCGAAGTATAGAGAAACAGACTGACAGATGGTGCATGCGCATTAAATCATTTAAAAGAATAAACACCTTAAACAGAAAATCCAATTTAGTTGTGTTGTTCTGTTAGGTTACTGGTTGTGCTACATCAACAGTACGATCAATCCAGTTTGCTACGCGCTGTGCAACAGCAACTTTCGTCGTACCTACTGGCGCATCGTCACCTGCCGATGTCACCAGATATCCCGCACCGGCGGCGGCCATTATCGACATTATCGTCAACATCCCGGATACAGCCGGGGTACGGCTGCTGCAGCGGTTGCCGCTAGCAACCAGAGGAACAACGACCAGCAGGCGCAGCGGCAGAGACGTCGTCCAACCGTGTAATGACCATGTCGTCTTGTCGTCTGCACGCACTGATACGTGATGCTGCCAATGACCGTAACACGACAAAGCCAACGCTACGTTGACCGTGTTATAGCCGTAGAACTTTCGCTTGGAGCTCTGACCTTTCCCCTGTCCTCCGTCACTTTTACTCCCCTCTCTCTTTTCTTCCTCCCTTTCCTGCTCCTTTCATTCCCTCCTGTTTTCTGCCTAACTTTATCTTTTCCCAAATCCAACTAGAGTTCTGCAAACGCTGAATAAGCTTTCCAGTAGAGATCCGGGGTTGGCCGCAAGCGTAGGCTGTTTGGATGCATTTACAGCTTTTAATATGCAAACTTTGTGTCAAAATATGTTATTTGTTTATATGCTGCATGTGTATATGACTGTGCTGTGTTCGTTGCCATTTATTAATTGCAATGAAAACAATTTCAAAACAACTTTAAAGTTGACCTTTTTTCCTTGATTATGGTTTTGAAGAAAGCATCCACAGAGTATATAATAAGCTTACAAACTGCAAGAACGCTGACAGCTGTAGACATGGTTCTTCGCAAAATCATTTCCAACTCTCGCCGTCGCAACCATTAGCCGTTATAAATGTACAAAACATCAGTTCATACACTTGTTAACGGCGACATGCAATGAGTGACACATCGAAAACAGCAAAAATCAGAAAAAATGATATCACAGAACAGCAAATGCTCCGCAGTCAAACCGTCAAAACCTGCTGCTTTACCACGTTTAAGGTCACCTATAACGTAACTGACCAATTGTGTGTCAAAAGTGTGATCATCATTAATACACATACCGCAGTATTCATTACGCGCCGCCGAATCGTTTTCGGCTGGCTGCATTAAAATCCGGCTGGCGGCGGCGGCGCGAGTCGGCGGCTGAGGAGTCTACCTGAAGGGTCAAACATCGAGGCCGAAAGCCGAGAGCGGAGGTGGGTTTTTTTTGGGGGGGAGGGAGCAGCGACCAGCGAGCCTCCTCCCCATCAGCGGGGATCGGGGCAAAACTTTTCATAAGCGTATAATTATCGTAATGCATTGCACAAGCACCGGCTATGTGTCAAAAAAACAGAAATCAATCGATCGCGCACGATTGTTCCATTTAATGGCAATATGCTCTTAGAACTGAAGGACTTCCAAGCCCGAAACAGTGGAGTAGCGGCTGTAGGGAGTTAACTGGCTTTCAAGGCAGCAGCTTTGATCAACATCACACGTACGGCCTGGCTACAGCAACTATTAGACCTAAAAGTCGAGCACCGTCCACGTTCGTCGCCTGCGGTCCGTCACAAGAACGCCGAAAAGTCGACTATTAAGAGTTCTGCGTTAAGTGGCGCACAGGCCTCCCACGTCACATTGGCTACGTGGCAGTGATCGCGGGAAATTACACTTGAAGCCATCAGAAAACGGCTGCCGAATTTTTTACAGGCCGTCTTATGCTGTAGCAATGGCGTCTGTCATCATGTCATGCGTCGGTCTGTCTGTAAGCCTATATGTTAGCCTTTGTCTCGGCCTGCATCTGTCACACCGTATAGCGGTTGCCTATTAGGCATATCAAGAAGAATAATGCTAGGGTATAGGAGCACGAAATTTTTGCTCCCAGCTCGACAATTCATGATCCATAGGCCTAAAGCTATTTCAGAAATTCGCGAAACGCGTCATATACAGATCTTGCACGGATTTTACGCGCGACAGCTAGCGTAGCTATAGCGCCTATTAGCTATGGTAATTCTGTCTGTCTGTCCGTCTGTCAGTCTGTCTGTCACAACCCGGTACCGTTTCAAGACCACGTGAGATAGAAACTTCGGGCTTTCACCACATGATAGATTATGTCACTACTCTCTAGTATTTCGTGACAAAATTTTATATCGTGGGTGAGGGGGTCTTTTCGAACGAAGGGGAGAAAGAGGGGCAAACGCAAGTTTGACCCGTAGACTCGGCGTAAACGTAACTCTACAGCGTTTGCATGGTGGCGCCACGCAACTAATTCGTTATAATAATAATAATAATAAGTGAACATTTATATAGCGCACTAGGCCTATCATTTCGAAAAAATGTCATGCGATCGTTGATATGTATATACATGGCAGTAAATAAAATGTCTAACTTGATCGATTTCGAACATCTGCAGACAATTTTACTTTCCGTAGCCTATGCTAGAATTAAGACTTTCTCCTCAATCGCAGGTAGATATTTCGACAACAAAATTATTAAGACACCCATATAGGCCTACGTGACGCAAGTAACCGGACGCTAATTTTGCCGCTGGCTTGCCTAGCGTGAAAATGGTTGCAGATAGGCACAGACATGCTGCTTATTATAACAAGCACTGCATGGCGACGAGCTTCTCAGGAATGTCAACTTCAATGACCTTGAATGACCTGGAGCCTCAAAATCGAAGGTTTAGTTAATTTTTCACGATTTTTGGCTGCGACACACATTTCAAAAGCGAATTTACCAAAATTGCTGGGGATAGATCGAGAAAACCTGTATATGCAATTTTCGCCATTAAATGTAGGTTTCAGCAGAGTAAGTTCCTACCCTTAAATTGAAGGAAACTTGCGCACGCGGGTGTCAAAGAGGGGTGCCCCTAAAAATTAGTTATTTTACCGTTATTTGCTGGTCTAGCGTAAAAACGGTGCAGATAGGCAGAAACATGCGGCTTATCATAACAAGCACTGGCAATTAGTTTCTTACAAATGCCAACATCGTTGACCTTGAATGACCCTGAACACCCAAAATAGGGGTTTTAGTGATTTTTGGCGATTTTCGGCTGCAGCAAAGTAAATTGAGACGAAATGGATGAAAAGAGACCAAAATTATCTGCGAACAGGAACTGCTATAGGTTCTCGCGCGTCTCATGAGCATTAGCTCAGATTTCTTGTTTCAATAAGAAGAGAGGTAGAAGAAATTGGCGATTTTCAGCCAATAAGAAGTGGACTTAACTCAGAAACGACGCGAAGTTAATAAAACCAATTGATTACTGTAGGTTTTAATATAAGAAGCTTTTCAATTCGTACGAAAATCAAGGCTTTGGATTTTTAACGACCGAAAACAGTCTACCGCACCGTCCTACGACACTTAGTTGAATGACACATTATGCACAGAAATTCATTGTTCTGCTGCATATCAATTGCCGTGCTTAGATTGACTATAATGTGCGTTCTATTTCAGTTACACTGTTCTCGGCACTACCACGCAAAACTGGTACCGGTTCGCGGTACTTTTCGTGGACCAAATTTTGAGTACCGCTCATCACTAATGTCTAGAAATCAGTGGGTGTGGCTCTTTGTTTACATTTTTGTGTTTACACTTTATTTGGCTGTTATTGCACTTTTGACGCAGTTACCAAAATAATTTGAAATCGAAGCAGTATTTTTTCTAGATGTATGTGGGCAGTTCGCTGTCGCAAAACTTTCCCACCCGAATCGTAAGCTATTTCAAACTTCCTGATGCACAATGTTTGCAAATGGTCATTGACAGAGTTAATCAATGATATGATGAATATTTACTACCCTTGAATGTTGATAAATGCAAAGGCATGTCGTTTACATCAAATATTACTACAGATACATCGTAGAGTGTTAATATTAAAGATAGTAGACACAGTATACAAAAGGTCGATTGCATCAGAGATTGATTCACAATTAAATTTTTAACATCATATTCAACATAACATTAATAAAGCGTACAGCATGATTGGTCTGCTTAAAAGAAATTTTATTTACATGGATTGTAATACTTTTATTTTATTATGCAAAGCTGTAGTCCGCCCTCATCTTGAATATGCGAATTCTGTCTGGTCACCATATAAAAATGTATAGAGAACAGATAGAGAAAATTCAAAAGAGAACTACCAAACTCATTATTATTTTAAGTAAGTTACCACACAAAGAACGCTTTATTTCTTTAAACTTACATACACTAAAACACAGCAGGTTGAGGTTTTTAAAATTGTGAATGACATTTATGATGGAAAAGTCGCACCTACATTACATTACAATAATACTTTAGTAATTAGAGGTATCAAATTCAAATTGCACAACCAAACATTTACTCACAGTTTTAGAAAATATTTTTTCTTAGCACAAATTGTTAATATCTGGAGTAGTTTACCTAATTGGGTAGTTAATGTACAGTCTATTGATTTATTTATACTGCGGCTTGATAGACTTTGGGCACAACAAGTTATATTTGATTGGACTGCAGAATTAACTTAAACCGGAGACATATCGGAGTTTATCGAGAAAAGTTATTAGATTATTAGTAGAATCAGTTATATCGTGATATGGATATAGAGGGACTTTGTGCTTGCATTCGTTTATCTACATTACTGATTACTGAGGCACTTTTGCGATAGCATCCATTCATATTTACATCGGACATGGATTAGTGGGGGTAAATGGTAGACAAGTTAGTACAAGTGGAAGGTTGATTAAGGCTGAACAAACTAGGGGTAAAATTGAACAATACGTCCGTTTCTGGAAAGATCTCCATCGACGAACTGCAGATACTGAATAAGCAGCATATAAAGAACGAAGGGAATCTTCACTGTCCCGCAGGTAAATTCTTCATAATAGTGTTTTTTCTAACATTTGCTGCAGTTTTTGAGTTGCAAATACAGCGATTATTGCCAACGGACCTATAGTTCAATTTAACCAAACTAGGTTCTACAGTTTTGTGCCAAGTTTTTATTGGCTATATTATGACTTGAATTTGTCCACGTTTTGGCAGTGCAGAGGAGACAGCTGAGCATTTGCTTTGGCATTGGCAGATCATCAGCATTACTTTGGTGACTCCACAGATGTGTTCTGGGATGTAGAACTCTTGATGTCTAGTCGCTTATTCAATGTGTCTAAGTTTAGCTGTTTTGCACTTTGTAGTTGTTAAGAGAATCTGACAATGTCGTCTAAATCTGACGAGAGGTGTGAAGATACTCATTCATTGTCTGATACGGCTACTGACTGTGACAGTGCACGACAGTCTCCATCTCAGCATGCCAACAGCAAGAGTAAGTGGTTCTTATGTAGATAGTTTGGATCACATTAGTGATTGCTATCCCAGGATTGAATTCTCAATTCCGGGATCTGGGATTGAGAAATTTGTAATCCCAGGATCCCGTTTTGGGATTAGGCTTATAGATTGGTCATTATTTTGGTATCCCCAAATGAGTTATTTCATGCATAGGATGTATGGTATAGGCTCCTATGAAAAATATTCGAACTGTAAGGAGTGACAGTGACTGTAAAAATACAAGTTACAGGGCACAGCATGGAGTATTACGTGCGCACATGAAATTTGTTATTCATGAGATGGCCAAAGAAATTTATTTTTATTATTTAGCGTGCGAAAAAGTACAATTTTAACTCATTTTTTTTATCCCAAAATCCAGGGATTGAGACGCTGCCAATCCCGGGATTCGGGATTGGCGAAAAAGGCCAGGATCCCAGGATTCAGGATCCCGGGATTGCAATCACATAGAGTGATCACTGGTGCTTTGTTTCTGATAGACATTTCATGGTTCCATTTGTTTTACTCATTCTACCTAGGCATTCGCCTGCCATTCTGTCCATTTGGTTTTAACTTGAAACCAAAAAATAGAAAAACCAATTGCTGCAAACTAGGCCTGCATAGTAACATATTTAGGCTTACCTGATCATTTACCCATGTTTTACAGGTGATTATTTAGTACTTGTATCGTAGCTTAGCTTATTTGGTTGACACATAACATATTGATACTTGGCAGTTTTTTCTAAATGTGCTTACGTGCTTTTTCTTTGCTTATGCTTGTGGATGCCCACTGTCATGGATTTTGCTGCTTTACATCGTCCTTGTTTCACCAATTGGTTTGTTACTTATTAACATATTTGGAGATGAAATTTGCTTTGACAGTTGATGTCTTGCTAAGACCGACGGGCGATGCTCCGATCATGAAAAAGAGGAAGTGGACCGTTGAGCGGACAAAGAAAATATCATCTGTGATCGACTTTGTTCGAAAGTATCTGAAGTTTGAACCACAAGATTCGCTTGTACGTAGCAAGTTTCCTTTGATGGAAGTAGGCATTGCAACTTGTTTTGTACGTTGAGTGACTTTTTGTAGGGTCTTGTTGATTGTTGTTCTTGTCGTGATGAGCTAGATGTTGCCTATATGGGGGGACAGGGGCAGATCTCCAAAGCGATGAGGAATTCCACTAGGTTCTCACTATCCTGATACACGTCTGTCAATGGAGTCAGCAAAGTATCTTTTTGTTTTGCTGCTTACTATGGACACAAGAGAATTAAATGTTTGGCTGTCTTCTTTTTGCTTCCACAAGATATAGACATGGTTACCTGATAATGAATTTATTGTGGAGTAGAACATTGCTTATGTTAAGCCTGCAGGCCTGCACTCATCATCATCATCATCATCATCATCATCATGCATAGCATTCAGCTGTAGCATCTTGCTGTTGCTATTTGTCGCCAAAACGATTTGTCTTCCACCAGTTTCAGATATACAAGCCTTCTACATGCAGTGCCAGCGCCGCATTCTAGCCATCCAGTGGTCAGACTTCGTAACCAACTCAACAGTAACCGAAAAGACAGGTCTACCAGACATACATGCAGTCATCAATGACAGAAAGGTGGCTCTGTTTGGACATTTCAGACGCCTGCCAGAAGGCACTCCAGCACATGACGTCTTTATGCGTCGGTTGAAGCACATGCCGGCCTCGTACCACATCCTGGTTGGCAAAGAAAGCCAGGAAGACCACAATACATACCTGGTTACGTGGTGTTCTGAAAGCAACAGGTTTAACTGCTCGGGAGGCCTGGACAGTGGGAGGAGTAGAGAGCGTAACGGTCCACCGCCGACTACGCACTTTGACGATGATGATGATGATGATGATGAGTGTCAGAGCATCGGTCACCAGCAGATCTGATGAATTCAGGTGATGGGAGGTCGACCTCGAGCATGCCTCCAGTCAGGAGATCGCCACACACCATCTTGGGATTCGCAGTAGGTCCGAAGGAACTGGTTTGCTTGGACATCGTCAGCGAGTCTGGCAACGTGCTTGAATAATCCCAGCCTTCATTTGCAGACAATAGATGAATAAATGTACACCAGTTGGTTCTGTGCAAGGCCAACATCAAGCACTTGCCATTGACCATCAGTCCTGTAGTCAAAAACAGATTTTTTACACCGACAGACGTGGCAGCAGTGTGACCACATCACAATATTATATTGTTTGATTTTATTTTTTTTTCAGTTAAACCACTAAAACCCTCAGATTATTGGCAGCTGCAGCATGGAAGACCACTAACTTAATGCCTGGTTGTGGTTTGAGGTCTTAAACAGCGGCAACAGCGACGGCTGCAGCAATAAATGGCAACAGCTCTGAGGACTTAGTTGAGATGGTGTAATATGGTGCTTTTCCATATATTGTAATTTTTTGTGTCATGTATTTAGCCATAAAGTGTCTGACAGTCTGTTCGTTGTTACTGTCAACTTGTAGTTTCTGTATGTTAATCAGTCGTTTGCACCAGCGCCTGACGTCAATGTTGGAACTCTGTTTGATGTGAGTCTACAGTCAGTTTTGCATATTTTGTCAGTTTTTACTTCTAATGATTTTTCTTTTTTTCAGACTTGTTTGTGAGCACACTACTGCTATGCAGTTTAACAGTTGAATTTTGTTTTATATCTGGATTTTATTCTTGTCTTGTATTACATTACACAGTTACATGTATGTGTCACACTAGTTATAATGAAAATAAATAACATATGATAAAATTGAACAAATATATTAAGTATGGCATGCACAAAGCTTTGCTGTCTTATCAACGGCAGGTGTGACATGGCCTTGAACCTGCACTGATGCCGATTCCTCAGTCAGAACCTGTGCAGATCACTGTAGTTGGATTTTGCAGGTCATCAGAATTGCCACTTGAAATGATTGAATAAATTTGTCAAGATTTTATGTGTCATGTTTGTCAAGTTTAAGATGATGTGCCAAGTTATTTATAGAACTAAGTTTGGAACACTTTTCAGTTTGTCATAGTTGAGCAGAAGCTATCAGCGTCAGTGGTGGTGGTACCGGTAGTTGTCGTCATCTGCCTGCCTGTTTTCTCTTTTTTTACCATTTTCTTTGTTATTTTGATTTATAATAGTGATAAAATGAAACACATTTGTGTCGCGTTATTACATTTGTCATTCAATGAATCTGACACAGATCTGATGTCTAGTCTGCATGTGTTTTGCGTTTCTAGTGTTTTGGCACCGATGGTAAACTGGTGTTGCATTACTGTCGGACACAAGCCTGGGGCTGAATTGTCAGATTGTTATTGATAACACAACATTCTCTGCTCAGAGTGAAGATCTTGCTAAATGCTGATGTGGCATGTGCTTCATGAAGACCATTTCAGCATGGCGCCATTTCAGTTTCAGGATGCTTGCAATTTGTTACTTAGGTCATAGTGTTATGCAGTACTTGTGAAAATATTTTAGCTCAAACTCCACTTATTTCGATTTGTTGTACAACAAGCTGTATATTGTACAACAAGTCAGATGTCTACAGCCCTTTGATGCCTAACCAGGAAGCCAAGGAGCCCTCTCAATTTGCAGTAAAAATACTGAGTCAAAATATGACCGAGTCCATGTCAACTTACCTCCAGATGAAATTTTGTTCTCTCATTTACCTTGCTGTCTTTATCTGTCCCATTGCTATAGCATAGCATGGGACAGATTATAAAATTACTTGCGTCTGTCTGTCAGTCTGTCTGTAAACATTCCTACGGTCGCAATTTTGATTCGATTCTGATGAAATTTTGCACAGTGATTTGGGGCCCGAAAAGTAAGATCAAGTTTGTTTGGGATAAAAATCAGATAACTCCTTCCCCTATTTTACCCCAAATGTTTAAAAATTTGCATTACAGCCAATGGAGATTTCACAGCAGCATAACTTGGTCCCCGTAAAAGATAATTGCGCGCTGTTTGCACCTACCCCCTATTTTTGGGCCATGGCTATCCGATGGTGTCATTTAAATTTTTCCCCTGCCGACCCCTGTTGCCTGTTGGGACAAAATCGACTAACTCGGCCCCCGTGAAAGATAATTGCGCGCTGTTTGCACTTACCCCCCCCTATTTTTGGGCTCATGCTATCCGATGGTGTCATTTAAATTTTTCCCCTGATGACCCATTGCCATGGCAACAAATTTTGTGACAAAATTGGCTACAACTTGGCTCCCATGACAGATAATTGCACCCTGTTCGCACATGCCCCCCTTATACGCAGCTGCTAGGCTATATAGCATGGCAGTGGGACAGATACCTTGTTCCACAGAACGTATTTCTAGTTAAAAATAAATTTCGGTTGACACCACTGTCTACAGCAAATCCACTAGGAGTTGCACAGCACAAATCCATTAGTAGTTGAAGACTTGCAACAAATGCAACATCTCAGGATGTTGTAGGCTACGGCTTGTAGTACGATTTGTTGTCCAACGAATATACCCCAGGTCAAAGTTGTGGTGTTTGTCCCTCACCAGAAACGAGCACAGAAAGTTGGACTGTGGTTACACGTATAGTGTAAACGTTGCATTAGTGCTTTATTTTGCATAATTTAATCACTTTTGTCTTCAATGTGTTTTCTGTTCTGTTCTGCTGATTTTTGCAAGATTTGCTAACATTTTTCACCTTAGTAGCAGTGACAGTTGCAATATGCCAAAAGTTCCAGTATTTCTAATGGCTTGCCTGCAGGATTATGTGATTAACACGTTATTATTATTATTATTAAAGTTGGCCCATTGGCCAAGTCATACGTCAACAGAGCATCTCACCAGGCAGGTTCAGCAGCAGAGTTGGCAGCCACTCGCAAAGAGGACAAATATGTTGATCTTGGCGACCGTTATATCTTTGAACCCATTGCCATTGAGACCTTGGGAGTTTTCAACGCATCAGCTCTCCAGCTCCTGGCTTATCTTGGAAGAAGGATCTCAATTAATACTGGCGAGGCTAGAGAGACTATAGCTTTTCATTTTAGATGATTTCTGTTTTGGTGCAGGTGCAACGCTTCAATGCTGTTTTGTTGCACGACAGTTTGCCGGCCGCTGACTGCATGGACTGACGATCGTACCCACCTTTGTATTGCGTAGTTAATTATTAAAATTATTATTTTACAATATTTGTGATGTTTGTGAGGATGTGTCAGATCTTTTGAAATTGAGCTAGAGTCGGATTTGTCCATATTTGCATTCTATTCTGATTCAGCAAAAATTTACTGTAATTGGATTGATTTGTTTGATATGTTTGGCAGCAGATGCTGGATACATAAACACTGATTACATAAAGTTCACGTTTACGATAAAACACTTTACACAATACCCAAATAACACTAAAAGTCGTAGAGATGTAGGCGTAATCAATTAACGCAACAGTTGATACTTAAATGTACATCTGAAGAAATGATGTTGACTGTAATCATGTTATAATATGTCTTGATGGGATTAAAATCTGCCGCGAGCAAGAGTGCATCAAATCGTATCACGTGGGCCCAAATGATGACAATTTTTCTTACTCTCAACTGTGAATGGTCTGCATGCACTGTAGCTATGCTGAGCTAAGTCAGATCTGCCGTCACAAAATTCGGTCAAAATTTTACGTCACAAATGTTATCTTGCAGTTGCACATTTCTCAGATATTTTTGTTCACTAGTTAGGTTAGGATGCCTGTTGTCTATAAACATGATTTTTATTTTCGTAATTTTAGTAAGCTTCAAGCTTGTATGCAAATATATTTGAAATAGATAAGGTTGTATGCTCAAGTTATAAAGAAGTATATTACGCACTAGTGGCTGTATGTACTCGTAACTTGTAAATTATGGCAGGAATAGAAATAACTGGTCACTTTCTTTAATTTTATAACAACAATAGAATATCCTGGACATCGCTGGTTGTGATTTTAGACGTTTTTATAATCTTAATGGACTTACTGCAGAAATAAAATCTTGTAAAGACGAGATAAGATGGGCAGGATAATAGGCTTGAGTGAAAACATGAAGTTATGAGAAAGATACTAAATATTTTAAAGGGTCTTCTGAGGCTATATACACTGTGTCTCAAAAAACATCCCCGACATTTTTGACTGTAACTTGAAAATCAATTATCAGATTTTGATAATTTTTGGTAGGAATATACCTGACACAACTTGCCATCAAATGACCATTCAGTCGACCACCTCACCCAACGTTTCTTTCTGCACTACCTGAGGAAAGCACAACCAGAGAAATATCACTTTTTTATTCAATGCGATATGATTGCTTAATTAACATAACACGTAAAAACACATTTTGGTCACATTTCTGACAATGTGGCTGACATTTCATTTAGTTGTCCATTTTTTCAACTGCCTGCAGTTGCTTGAACTGTTAACCCACTATGCGAACACAGGCAAGGAGACGCTTTCTCCATTCATTGACAGCAGTATGGATAATGTTGTGCTCCAGTTATGTGCCAGTCGCTTCTTGACTTTACAAACATTCCTAAACTTCATCTGGTAGATACACTGTTGTAAGACAGTCAAACCTTGTAATAGACCTGCTGTTGGGGCCCACAAATTAAAACAGATGGAATTTATTGACATTTTTTCATTCATTTTAACACGTATGCTTCATCTGTTTTCCCCAGGTAGTGCAAAAGCAGACGTTGGGTGAGGTGAAAACTAAAACACTTATTTAATAGCAATTTGTGTCACAAATATTTCTGCCAAATATTATTAAAATGTGCTAATCTTTGTTTAAGGTACGATCAACAATGTTGGTGATGTTTTTCAAGTTTTCTGTTTATTTTTAACACATTTCGCTTGATCTGCTTTTCCTAGGTAGTGCAGAAGCATACATTGGGTGAGTTGGAAAACAAACTGTCATTTTGATGACAAATTGTGTCAAGAATAATTATACCAAAAATTATTAAAATCTGGCAATTGGTTTTCAAGTTACAGTCGAAAATGTTTGGGATGTTTTTGAGACACAGTGCATAGCATGCTGTGCAGACCGTTTCTACAAATTCGCGTTGAATGGCACGGTTTAATGTGCTATAGCAACTCATAGATTATATCGTATGGTAGGCTAACTTTTCACAGTCACAAACATGTAATTTGAGCAAAGCTCACGTGACGCGCCATAACAGCGATCTTGCCACTTTGGCATACAGTGTAAGTCTACAGCAATAAGATATTAATCCATCTTGAAAGATTACTTAAATTTGAGGCCCCCTTACAGTAGACTTCTGAATTTAAAAGATAGAAACTAAGATTCTTAAAAATGCATGTTCTATGCTAAAAATGTCATACGCAGATTGTCTAGGTCCATCTCCAGCCATTTCGGCGCAATTCACTCTTAAAATGTGTCGCAGCCAGAAATCGCTAAAACATTCACTAAAACCTCCTATTTTGGGGGTTCAGGGTCATTCAAGGTCATCGACGTTGACACCGATAAAAAGCTTGTCACTATTGCTTGGTATGATAAGCAGCATGTCTGTGCTTCTCTGCAACCGTTTTCACGCTACACGAGATAATTGCGGTAAAATCACCACTTTTAGGGGGGTAGCTGTCTTTGACGCCAGCCTGCGCCGGCCTCCTTGAACCTAGGGGGTCGGGACTTGGACTGCTAAAAGCTACATTTAGTGCTGAAAATTTCATAAGCAGGATTATTGGTCTATCTCCAGCCATTTTGTCGCAACTCAGTGTTGAAATGTGCGCTGCATCCCAAAATTGCGAAAAATTCACTTAAAATCTCTTTTGAGGGGTTCATGGTTGTCAAGGTCATCGATGTTGATAAATCTTAAAAGCCTGTCACCACTGCTTCTTATGATAAGCAGCATCTGCAACCGTTTTTACACTATTGGAGCCAATAACGGCAAAAACGTCTTTTTAGGGGGGTACCCCTCTTTGACGCCTTTGTTCGAGGAGAACCCCGGCAATCAGGGGCACAAAATTTTGCCACTATAAACTAGAGTCCTTGGGCCAGCCCACAGTGAAGATTTCGTGATCCTAGCTTGCACCGTTTTGATACAGATCACGAGTGTGACAGACAGACGGACGGACAGACAGACGCCTAGACGATGGCTAAGACGCGCGAAGCATTCTGCTATCGCGCGTAAAAATGCAATGAAAGAACAGTGTAATGCAACAGTTTTGACGGTAATTAAACAAGCAATTTTACAGGTAGTGAAGCGCGTAGACCTAATTATTATTTTCACTTATACTTGTGCCGCCAACCACCGAAAAGATTTTTTGTGCCTTTCACCTTTAATGTGATTTTCAGTCAAAGGATGGCACGTGCCTCGTGATCCGATTGACCTCACCAGAGGTAGAATAAGCCCTGTCGAACGTGCGAAACACTGTTTTCTTTTTTTGGTACTTTTCCCATTTAGGCCTATATACGATTTTTTCGATGCTATTTGGTACGCCCAACATTCCCTCCTGTACGCCGCTGATTATTGCTGTTTTTCGATCTGTGGTAGTTATCAATGTCTGTATGATAGGCCTACTCTTTTTATTAACTCGTCTATTTGTCCAACAGGCAGGCCGAACCACAAACAGAAACAGAACCAGTGAAAGGTCGATGAAGCTAGTGATTTGTAGCAAGAACCGGGTACCCGGACCTGGTTTCAACATTTATTACCCGGTTGGAAATCCAAGTAATTAATACCCGTTTTAAACTGAATACTGACGAAATCAATGGAAATCGCACTTCTTGTGACTTTTGTGGCGAAGTTCTGCACTGCAAGGAAGGTTCGGCTTTATATGCCATTTCGTTGATTGACGTACGCATATTTTATATCGTGAAACACTTTATTGACGTTTTATACAAAAAACCTATAGCTTTGTGAAAGATATTCGTTAACTGGGAAATGTACATGTCACTGAGATGTCGCTTTTTTCTCAGTTACTTGAAAGTTGAAACCGGGTCCGGGTATACCCGGTAATTGCAACCAGGTACCCGGTTTCTAAAACGGGTTCTACTGCAAAACACTAGATGAAGCAATACAGTGGAAACTATTGGCCAACTACAACTAACTCAACTATACGGGGTGGGCAAAAATGGTACTCCTATAATCTTTTTATACGCCAATAACTTTTTCAGATATTAACCGATTTTTAAAATTGTTTTACTATCGGAATCAGGAGAAAATTTGTAGTAACACCATTACCAAACATTTCACCACACCTTAAGCGTGTCGCTACACTACCTAGTGAAATATCAGTGTCTTAAAAGCAACAACTAAAAATAAATCTGTAACAACACAATGTAAGCATTAACAACAGAAAATAACATGTTTATTGTTTCGGTTTTGTTCAAAATAACTGTCACATTTTGCAGTTTTTACATCAGAATATAGTGTCCACCTTGCTTCAAGACGACGCACTCAAGCCGGCGATGCCAGTGACCAATGGTGCAATCGGGCAAACGCTGCGACAGTTTGCCCCACTCATTGACAATCGCCTGTTTCAGCTGGTGGCTTGTCGTGAGTTGTTGATGTTGTTAGATCATCTGTTGAAGGGCCCTCAAACAGTATAATCGACAGTATTTAAGTCCGGGCTGTTTGGGGGTCAGTGTTTCACACGTAAAGTTTGATCAACGTTGATCAGGCAATATTGTTCAGTGTCGTCGGCGGCTTGAGCGCGATGTCTGATATTTCACAAAATAGTGTAGCTACACATAGGAGGTGTGGTGGGGTATTTAATTAGTGTTAGGCATACTGCAAATTTTTGTTGGATTTCGACAGTGAAAGAATTTTGAAAATCAGTTACTATTTGATAAAGTTATTGTCGTATAAAGAATTGTGCCATGATCGCCCACGCTGTACATATGGCGTAGCAAAAATGTCACAGACATTAAAATTAACTGTTCACTCAAGTTTCAACAAAAATTATTTGCAGAAATCTTAATATCGTACCTATTTCGCTATCTTCAAAACTGCAAGTACCTTTTTGGTGAAGTGTGACGAGTAAAAACATAATCAAATTTTATCGCGTTCGGCAGCTACCGAAACGGCGACTCAGTGACACACATGGGCCTATGAATTGTGTCCCCCAGAAAACTGCAGAAAACTGGTACATCAAACTAAATCAATAACTCTGCCAATGCTCAACAGATTTTTTTCGGTGACAGAGTCTCTGGAAAATTTGCGATAAAAATGTCATTTAAGATCTCACCACACCAAAAATGCGTTTCTACATTACCCTGTGAAACACGAATGCTAGCATGTTTTAAGTGCGCTGAACCAGTCTTGCTCAGTTCTGGACTATCTTAGACCTTGTGTATGGCACACAACAACTGCGATAAAAGAATTTAGTTAAGTTTCGTCGGTCTAAACTGCAGGATCGACGAATGTCGCACTGGCATAGTCCAATTTCAATGTGCCGTTGTCACCAATAGCGACTGACTGAACGTCATTCTTGTGCGAAAAAAAACATTTTTGCTGCAACATTTTGCACCAAATGTCATTTTCCAAACTTTTGGCGTAGATAATGTGAACAACATTCTGTCACTAAAGCAAAAGAAAATAGCATCAATCACTAACAGTTTTGAGCAGCTGGGTCTCTGTTAGCAGCTTACTTCAGTCAGTTCTTTTAAGACTCTTCGAACTAAAATCGCCATAGAAAAATGATTTGCATGACACCAGCTTGTGCTACTTGGTGTACTAAATGATGAATGTGTAGCTGGTTTTACTGGATTAGTACCAGCTCATCTACTATGATCACATTTTCTGTAGTTCATGGGCACTTACGTTGCCATTGTTGTGCTTTGATTGGTGCAATTTTTAAACATATATATTTCGCAAGGTGGGCCTATTATAATGACACGTATTGAGTATGATGGAATTTTTGATGACAGTTTTATCGCAAATTTTCCAGACAATCCGCTATCAAAATAATTTTGAAAATCAGTTGACAATAATATATTGACAAAGTTATTGATTGAGCTTAATGTACCAGTTTTTTGGAATACTTCTAGACTTTTACATGGTGGGCCAAAAATGGCACAATGTCTTGTACGCCAATAATTTCATCAATTATTAACCAACTTTCACAATTTTTTATTGTCGGAATCAGGACAAAATTTGCAGTAATACTGTCACTAAAGATCCCACCGCACCTCAAGCGTGTCGCTACACTATTTTGTGAAATGTCAGTGTCTTAAAAGCAACAATTAAAAACAAAACAATACTTGTAACAACAGATTGAAAAAAATTAACAACATGAAACAACCTGTTTATTATCTCAGTTATCGTTTAAGTAACATCTGGCAGATTTCACATCAAATGTTCAATGTCACGTGTCCGCCTTGCTGCTGGACGACGCACTCAAGCCGACAACGCCACTGACCAATGGCGCAATCAACCAAACGCTGCGACAGTTTACCTCCCTCAGTGACGATCGTTTGCTTCAGCTGGTTGACTGTCGTGCTTGTCGACTTTGATAGATTATTTGTTGAATGCCCCCAAACAGCATAGTCGGCCGGATTTAAGTCCGAGTTGTTTGTGGGCCACATGTCAGGCTCGATCAACGTTGATCACGCAATTGGTCGGTGTCGTCGCCGGCTTGAGTGCGATGTCTGATATTTCACAAGGTAGTGTAGCGACACATATGAGGTTAATTAATTAATCAATCAATCAGTCAATGCTTTGACAGTTAGTGCAGGTGACAGTTAGTGCAGTTAGTGCAGCGATAGTGCAGGTGGGATTTTTAGTGACAATGTTACTAGAAATTGTCTTGTGAGTCCGACAGTGAAAGAATTATGAAAATCGGTTAATATTTGATAAAGTTATTGGCATATGAAAACATTGTGCAATTTTATATATACAACTTTATTCATCAGAAAGAAAACTGACAGCAAGTAAACAAAAGAAAATACAAAAAAATACAAAAATAATTTACTTAACTAAAAAACAAAACTAATAATTAGCATTGCTATCAATAGCCAACAGTTCTTTCATTGCCACGTCCTTAAATACGTTACACAACACATTATCTGACACGATAAACTTACTCAAAAATTTACACTTTCTGTTTGCCACTGCGTCGGATGGCGTTTGGCAGCTGAATACCAGTTTACACATTTCAACCACTTCCTGAGAGAGCGTGGAGAACATTTTATTGGCTCATCCTGTAGATCTGGTTTAGATCGAGGGCGCGCTGCGACGCTGTTCTTTTCTAACCCTCAGTCCATCTCAGTCCTTAAGGCTTCGAGCTTTGGCCCTTCGGATCTCTCAACTAAGAGCCTCCTCGCCGTTGAGCCAGGGCCAGTAAGAACCTTGCTACGCCACTGGCGAAGTTTGGTGAAGGCGTACGTCTTTAGCATCTGAAGTCAATCGACGTATTGGCGCTATACAAAGTCATATTATTAGGCCTCTATTACAGTAGCGTCTGGCTTCAAGGTGTCAACAGCTATAGCTGTAATCTACTTTGCGGTAATTTTTTTATGAGTTTAGCCTATTTAAAATGTGAAAACTTTTTGTAAAGACGCACCCCCTTTCCAAAAAACTTACATCGTGCATTGTGGACAAACAATAAACGTTGGCGTAATCGTACATTTGACAACATACTTAGGCCATAATATTAATCAATTTAATGGCATTATTCCTGACCTTGTAAATACTCAGCTCTCTTTTCTCGCAACTGGGATTATGGCCTACCATTATAGGGTTTATACAGATTAACCACCCATCACAATACTGTGAAACATGGGCTTATACAAAATTATTTTTCTTGTCTCGTGTGATTTTACAGTATCTCTATAATAACCCAGTTGGCCAAATTTGAGGAATAAATTTTTCGTTTGTTGATGATTACAGAACAGGTCTCTTGCTGACATGGCAGTGTATTTCGGTGTGTATTTCGGTGTTTTGGCTGGCAGATATTTAACGAGCGACGATGTCAACTATCGGCAGAAGTGCCAGTTATCATAAGCTGTTGTTCGCAGCGCGTGAAGTCATGAACTACGACAGTGTGTATGAGAACGCGCTCGATGAGCTGAGCGGGAAGGTTGACTTGAGTTGGGTGAAGTCGTGTGTTGCGATGGGCACGGGAGACGGTCAGCGAGAGTTCCAGTTCGCTCGACGATTTCTGCCGAATCTACGGACGCTGATCGCCGTTGAGCCCGACCACGAGTCCGTGCTGGCTTTCAGAACCAGCGTAAAGGTAAAACCTATATTAGTATTTATAGGCGTAATGCTCCCGTTCAAGTATTTACTTCCAATTCCTTACGTGCCATTAGAGAAGCTTTAGGCATAGGCAAATATAGGCCTATGTGCATGCACAACGTGCATGATCATAATCATTAATAATCATTGTTATAGTGCTATATATGCATAAAGTCTGCATGTAGCCTGCGTGGATCCCTAATGTGTGGCCTCTGCTTATTGCAGCCTATAAAACGTCCGCATAATAGCCTATTAATGGCGCCTAATGCACTGTCAAACGTTTGTACAAAGTAGACTGAAACAAAAATTTGCTGAAAAAAAATATGTTAAAATGTTAAAAATAAATTCATATTTAGACTTTAGTACATTATAGGCCTAGGCTTGCCCCAAACTACGCTATACGAATGGGACAGATAGAAACAGGAATGCAGTATTTGACGCCTTGTTTATTAGCGGTAGCTGAACGACGTGAGCGTGTAGTTTATATTATCAGCGGATAATAAAACCGTGCCACCCCCTCTGTTTCAGAACGGTGATCTACCGCGTGTGGAAGCTACAGCGACGGAGATGTCGATACAGCACTGGAGTGGAGTAAATACACCTGTTGATCTGGTCCTTCTCTTTGACTTCCTCTACCACGTGGACGCCGCTGATCGACAAGCCCTATTCCAGCGCCTGTTCACGCAGTGTGTCACTCCAGGAGGTGTTGTCATCATTATTGCCGCATGCTACGGTCCTAACGTCGGCTACATGCTCCTACGAGAACGTCTCGGCAAGCCGGCCAAAGCCTATTACGACGAACTCGAGAAGGAAATGTTGTCAGCCGGGTTCGTTCTTGCGTACACGCAGGACATGAAGGGTCCGGATGATTTCACAAACCCGAGCGACGAGCTGGTGAAAATGATTCAGATTGACACGTACAACGTAGCTAGCGAGCAGGAGATCTGCGCGGGCATTGTCGATATTTTTGGATCCATGAAGAGTCATTATCACAAGAAGTGGGCAATATTTCAAAAGTAGCTGTTTAGCAACAATCACTGGTCACGCAGTCTCTGTATATGCTATACGTTTAAGAATTACGACCTACGTAGCTAAGTGCTCCGATGCATCAGACTACTTGAGCGCTGTCTATAGTTGCAGTTGAAGCGTGTCTACATAAAGTGCATCAACCGTAACCTATACTGCAGTAATGCGAATCGTGTGCACTCTACAATCTCTACATTATAACATCGGCCACACGCACAGTGGCGTAACTAAAATTTCCGGCGCTCAGCAGCAAAAGCAAAAAGTGCGTATTCTCCTTCGACCCTCGTGTAGCGAGGTTTTAGGTTTGGTGGGATCTTTGGTGATATATTTAACTCAAATTTTCCAGATAGTCCGCCAGTAAAACATTTTGAAAATCAGTTGACAATTAACAAAGTTATTGATCGAGCTTGGTGTACCAGTTTTGGGGAACGTGGTCGGATAACAAAAGCCCGATTTTTACGCGCGACAGCTTGGCGTCCGTCCGTCTGTCTGTGTGTCTGTCACACCCTTGAGCCCTATCAAAACGGTGCAATTTAAGATCACAACATCTTCATTGCGGGCAACCGCAAGGACTCTAGTTTTTTTATGACAAAAAATTTCGTGCCCCTGTGTGAGGGGGATCCTTTCAAACGAGGGCGTCAAAAAGAGGTACCCCCTAAAAAGACGTTATTTTGCCGCTATTGGCTCATCTAGTGTAACAAGCACTGGCGTCGGGCTTTTTAGATTTATCAACATCGATAACCTTGTACGACCTTAAACCCCAAAATTAAGGTTTTCAGTTTTTTTTTGCAGTTTTTGGTTGCAGCGCACATTTTAAGAGTGAATTGCGACAAAATAGCTGGGGATAGACCAAAAAACCTGCGCATGAAATTTTCAGCATTAAACGCAGATTTTTGCAGTTCAGGTGTTGACCTTTTAGGTTAAAGGAGGCCTGCGCAGGCGGGCGTCAAAGACCAATACCTCCTTGATAAGTGGTTATTTTACCGCTACTGGCTCGTCTTTCGCGAAAACAGTTGTAGATAGGCACATACATGCTGCTTAAACCTACAAAAAGTAGTGACGAGCTTTTGAATGGTGTCAACATTAATGACCTTCAATGACCTTGAACCTTCAAAAGAGGGGGTGTTTTGCAAATGTTGGCTGCGGCGCACATTTTAAGAGTGAATTGCGCCGAAATGGCTGCAGATAGACTTGTACAACCTGCATATGAAATTTTTAGCATAGAACGTACATTTTTAATCATTTAAGTTTCGACCTTCTAAATTCAAAGAGTCTTCCGTATGGCGGCTTCAAGTTTGGGTACTCCTTCAAGACGCATTGGTGTTTTATTGCACGCTGTACACTGATTGCCCAAGTGGCAGAACTGCTGCTGTCGCGCGTCGCGTGAGTTTTGCTCAAATTACTTGTCTATTTGTATTACCGCAATTTGCTGAGCCGCCAACCCTGCACTAAATGAGGCCTAAATTATTACACACGATTCCGGTTTCCGTACGCCCCTAAACGTGTGTTCTTGAAATCCTTATTGAAATCCTTTAGCAGTTTTTAGTTTGCTTTCATATTTTTACTAAAAACTGTTTGCATCTAGTTTGTTAAACTCAATATCTTTATTTTAGTTTTATAGATACTATTCAGCGTGTCAGTTTGTTTTTATGAGTTGTTATGCAATATTACATGACACGTCATACAATAAACATTTTAAAAAAATTTTCTCTGTCTCTAGTTTTTGCCAGACTGCAACTGGAAGCACAGGTATTTTTAGACCTAAATTTCTATAAACGGTTTGTTGAATTTTGATACCGTATTCTTGTTTTTGTAATGTGCCTATATTCTCTATAGGCCTACTATCGTCGAATGCTTGCTTTAGGATGTTAACTAGTGGCATAAAATGAACCGCACAGAAGCGGCGTGTTTAATGTACCTACCGGTAGGTTTATTTTCAAAAGTATATTTATAAACTTTTCAAGATACCGGTACATTAAACACGTTTATAAATATCTAGTAGTTTTTACTTATTAATATTTTTGTTGAAAACACGTAATGTAGGCCTACATGGCATCAACTGTAGGCCTACCGTTTTTCTGACATCACTTCAGAAGTAGGCTAGGCTTATTTCGTTCTGCGGACAAATTTTAAATGGTGTAACGTGTAAAAATAGCAATTATGTCGACTAATTTATCGTGTGATGCTAAGCTACCGTGCTTGGTCTCATTTTTCAGTCTTCTGCGTTGCAATTTGCAACTAACGTCGCAAATTGACAGGATGTGCTAGTCGTTGTTAAACTCTAGGGGGCCTAATTGGGCTCTTGACACTTCCTCCGCATTTAATGAGCTGGCAATTAGACTAAGCTCATACTTATCTTTAAGGGCATTAGCGCCAACTTTTCTTTTTTCTCTTTGTGCAGACATGAAGCTTGGTTCTCATTCTATGACAGGTAGCACTGCTGCGCTAATAGTCTTCACTAACGATCTTTCATCAATTTTGTACAGATTACCCTTCTTATAATTTACGTCGACACACTCAAGTAGCAAGTAAGTCTACCGGATTTTGATATAACTGCCATAATTATATCAAAATCGAGTTTCGGCGTCTATCATACGAGTAGGGCCTAAAAAATTCTAGTGCGTCCGGTTTGTGTTGTTGTGTAATATTATACGGCATGTCATAAAATTTTTTAAAAAACTAAAAATGTTCGCCCCTGTTTCTACTTCTTTCGTCATGCTGCAGTTGCAACCGGAAGCACAGGATTTTTTTGTCCGGGCTTACCCTATTCGGTGCAATAACAATGTAGGCCCATGTTACAAGCGGACAGGTCGCTACGCTTGATTTTTACGCGCGAAAGCAGCTACTGCTTTCAGCGCGTCTTAGCCATTGCAATTCTGTCTGTCCCTCTGTCTGTCACACGGTTGGATAAGTCAAAAGCGGTGCAAGCTAGAATCACCAAATCTTTACCGTCGGCTGCCTGGAAGACTCTAGTTTCAGGAACCGTAAAGCTTTTCCATCAATTCGAAGGGGGTCACCCCGAACGAGAACGCTAAATAAGAAAGTGGTGGGTAAAATTTGCGATTTTAGCCAATAAGTCGCTGTATCTCAGTAACGGTGCGAGATAGGGCCTAGGTTATTGTTAATCACTAATAGGAAGTCGTACACTGGCTCTCGATTGGCACCGAATTCAATGACCTTGAATGACCTTGAACGCCAAAATAAGGAGTTTATAGATTTTTTGACGATTTCGGGCTGCGACACAAGTCCATATCATTCACCAGGTGGCGCCACGAAACTATTGTTATGCGATTCAGATAGAAAATTTGGTATTTGTATATTAACTTAGCGTGAACATCCCAATTTTCAGCTAAACTACTGAGCCGAGACTGCTATAGGCTTTCGCGCGTCTCGTGAGCATTAGCTCAAATTTCTTGTTGCCATAGTATCAGCAGGAGTGCTGCTGGCATATCGACAGTCTGACATGTCGTAGTCGCATAGTTAATTGGCTGTTAACGAAGCCGGTCTGTCATCCGGTCGACATTGGTTGTGTGCTAGCTTAATTGGTTATAGGCTGCCCATTCTTCGCTGGCTCAGAGAACAGCAACGACGTGAGCTCTCCCAACGCAACAAACCGCTCGGCCTCTACACACAAATCTTTTTTGATGTAGTAACAAGGCTTCCGGGTGCAATATGACCCAGTTTTATAACTGATGCACTTGCATGATTGACGGAAAGCAACCGGTGGCCGGTAACACTACGGAGTACGGTAATGTCAACCTCTCGCGCAAGCTGGTGATGCTGACTTGCGCGAAACATCGACAAGAAAGCCGTGCTGTCGCAAGGGATCGCGCAATGTCGCAATAATTAAATATCCTTACAGCTGATACGCACAGCTGTTTGTTTTGGTCTGGGTTGGTGGCGTGGCGTAGCGGTAACGCGTTTCATCCGATCAACTAAGTTACTCTACGTCGGGCCGGGTTAGTACTTGGAAGGGTGACTGCCTGCGGGCAGGTAAATCATCTAGTTATGTAATCAGCCACCTAGGTCAACTCAGCCTTCCATCTCCCAGGGTAGGTACACTGAGTACCGGCCTATCTGGCTGGGGTTTAGGCGGGGCGCCTTGACCTGTGTCGAATGGCAGGTAACACTGTGCGATCCCATACGGCGGGTGACGCTCCGTAGCTCTGAGATGGGCTTCTCATAAAGAGCTATATATCACCAACTTTAACCTTTAATTTTTAAAACTGCACGAACTTTCTTGCAAGTATCATACGTTATTTCCGACAACACATTTTACCCACACACCACATTAAAAATATATTCATTGATAAATCAACTAATTTTTTTACATTTTTTGCATAACTCTTCGTTCGATGGCTTTGTTTGTCACTTCAAATTTATTACCTATTAACGGCCTAAACTAAAACTATCTGCTTTAGGCCTATAAATACGATTGCCGGCCTACAAAATAGTCCGTGTTCGCGTGATAACCGGATTCACAAGAATATTATAACTGACATAGCCAGAAGAACAATCCGGTATTAATGTTAGAAAAAAAACTATCTTGCAAATGTTAACATTGTGTTTTATTCCCATGTGACCATGTCTAAAAAATTGCAAAAATGGCAACGGGGGTTAGTCGGGAAAAATTCAATTGGCAGCATTCGATAGTTCATCTCCGAAAACCCCCCTATAGGCGCAAAAATTTCGCAAAAATGTCTTACGCAAGCCGAGTTATAGCCAATTTTGTTCCAAATTTCGTTGCCATGGCAACGGGGGTCAACCGGGGGGAAATATAAATGTCACCGTTAATTAGGACGTCCCCGAAGACCATATCCTAGAACCAAAAATTACGACTCTATCTTGCACACAACCGAAGTTATGAC
>Ga0209671_1000458_pt1 | contig 26932 bp, 13 predicted proteins | sample WorMetHERISLAND2_2_FD_187401 | JGI IMG/M metagenome (GOLD analysis project Ga0209671, IMG submission 187401) | Marine gutless worms symbiont microbial communities from Max Planck institute for Marine Microbiology, Germany - Olavius geniculatus... | ecosystem: Host-associated > Annelida >...
TAGTTGGATGGGTGACTGCCGGCGGGCAGGTAGACCATCTCGGTATGTAACTAGCCGCCTATGTCAACTCAGCCTTCCATCCCTCCGGGGTAGGTAAATCGAGTACCGGCCTATCTGGCTGGGGTTAAGGTGGGGCGTGTTCACCTGTGTCGGGTGGCAGGTAACACGGGCTGTGGGTAACGCTCCGTAGCTCTGAGATGAGTTTTTTTATGAAGAGCTATGGCATTTAACCATTTAATTCAGGCAAGAAGTTGTTTTATTGTATGTTCGTTTATGTGACGTTTTTTCAGTAGCCCTATTTTTTCTGAGTTTTTTTGAGCTTTTCTGTTTCTTTATATCTCTATAGCGGCACTGTGCCGATTGCTGGTCTTGTGTCGTAGTATATGCATGCGTGTGCTGCGACAGCATGAAATATAGAAATTTGCGTCTGATTTAATAACGCACGCGCACCGCTGAAACCCGTAGACTTCTGCTGTAACCGTAGCTAGATTGCGTAAACAAATTATACGGCATACAGAGCGATTTAACTGAACTGAACTGAACTGACATGGTTTAGTTTTTGACGAACTGACCAATGGGCAAGCGGTAACGTATTACAGTGGGCACGCTCACGTACGCGCCGACCAATGCCCAATGGGCTCACCCTGCTTGAACAGTGTTGAGTTCGTCAAAAACTAAACCGTGTCCGTTCAGTACCGTTAGGCTACGACTCTCTGAACGCATCTTTAGATGAAAAGAAAACTCCGCTTCTTAACCACGACAAACTAAAGTGACTCGATCTCATGGCGGACAGACTACCACTTCAAACCAAAATATTGCGCTTTTGTGCATCAAATTATTATATATTATTAATTATTATTATATACCGTAGCACCGTCGCCGACCTTTTATACGTTAGTCTTACTGTGGGTGTGATTGATAGGTCTTTATTATCAACGGTGATCGTGCGTGGTTACCGGAAGTACAATTCACTCGAACCAACCGGAAGTAGTTACTTATGTTGCGGAAAGTGCATACGACCGACGTGTGACAAATAGGCCTATCGGCGGAATTCCAATAAGACGTAATTATTTAAGACGAGGTCACGAAATCGACTTCGATATTGAGACCACCATGCACAGCCGGTAGCTGCTACCAACCGGAAGTTCAATTCTGTACAAGTCGGATAAAAGAACGGCACGCGCGGGGAATTGTGTGACGTTTTCTGTCCCGCAATGCGCGGTCCTTGATGCGCCGATTGACGATTTGTGTACACAGCGGGAAAATATTTTATGAGTGAGACATTGGGGCTAATACAGCACCAAAGACTGTACTGATCTTCACTTCATGTACATCGTGGGCGGCTTCAGAAGGGAAGCAAAAGGGGGCAGCTGCTACACGTGCCCTTGCCCCCCGTCTGCCTCCCCAATAAAAAAATGATGGTGACAAAGTGCCATCTGGCATCCCATGGTGTGGCTTATTGAACGTTATTTCTGAAAGACAACGCAAATATCTGTAATTTTAGCGTTTTCAAAATTTAAAAAGCAGGCAAATATGCAGCTTTCATTGAACGTCTAAAAGCTAAATAAAGTGTTTTAGCTTCAGGGGGCCTTCCCCCTAAATCCTCAACCAAGGGCTCTGCCCTCGTACTCCGCTACATCTTTCTCGTAAACACAACAACTAAAATAAGATCAACATTTGGCCCAGACGCACACACAAAATTATTGCCCCCTGTACCGTGGTTCGTGCCCATGGATCCATTGCCCCTCAGCTTCAGATTCCTGGCGCCGCGCATGATGCATTTAAAACGTAGCACTTCACAAATTCACAATTCTCCTTCCGTGTCATGGCGATGCAGTAAAGCACGCACGCTCGGAGAGCCTCCGAACCACTTTCGTTTGGTATCCAAGGTGCCTTAAAACTTTCCATAGCCTTCTCCTTTTCATAATAGGTACTCGTCACAATACCCGCTAAAAGGTAGAGGGAGGGTGGTCCGGGCATCAATCTGGCATCCACCGGAAGTGGTCCTACAGCACGCGCATGCGTACACGTAGCCTACGTGTGACGATGCAGACCTAGCTGGCTAAGACTCACAGGTTCATTCAGTTTGGTTCGGTCTAAATGAACTTCACCGTGAACGGCCTGCTGCTGGCTGGTCCAGTGTGTAATTGAATTTCGCCGCTGGTCTAGATTGATGCTGCGTTAATTTCATGTGACGCGAAAAGCAAAGACCCAAACACACAATGACTGCCTGCTATAGAACCACCTACGCGCCGCCACGTCCTCCTCTTAGCTACTGCAATAAGTAAGTAAGCAAGTAAGAAAACAGTACTTCCTGACGTGCTGCTTTTTGAAGAAATTTTGTCACCAATCTGCAGTAGGGCCTAATGGAGAAGCAAAGTAATAAAAGCTAGCGAAATAAGTAAGTAACAATGTAGTTAAGTAAGTCAGTTAGTAAATAAAAAGACAAGTTAGCGGAGAGCGGATAACCAAGATAAAGCTTCACTTGTGTAAATCCCTAACAGTGTCAGGAAAAATTACGCCTTTAGCTAGCCGACTAACAGAATGAGTAAGTAAATAAATAAGTAAGTAAGAAAGCAAGTAAGTAACCAAAAATTACTGGATAAAGATTCGCTTGTGTGAACAGTTGGGATTTCATAACATGCAGCCGTATTGGAGCGCTTAGAGGCGACATTTTGTTTTTAACCCGCAGCAGTGCAGAAGCAAATCAATTATAGCCAGCGAAATAACTACATAAATAAGTAAGTAAGTAAGTAGGTAATGTGCACTAGAAAACTACGCGCCGCCACGCTGCAGGTTGCCGTCGCTTCTGACGTGTTTGCGACCTGCGTATACGCGCGCAAGACTCTATTCAGATGGATCCTCGTTGAACGAAGCGGCGATGTGGTCACGGGATTGCGGGAACTGAACTTTCTCAGACGACTGGACATGACGTCACTTATTGACGTCACTGCAGAATGCCAATACATGAGCTTGTCGAAGACTGCAGCGTCTGCAGTATATATCAGTCAATCAAAAAAATAACCACTTACAAAAGTGACCAGTGGTGTACAACACACCAAAAAACTAAAATAAAACCTAAGGATAACGTACAAAAAGTAAAAACTACTCAGAGATAAAAAGCTCGCTGAAACAGTAAAGTTTTTAAGTTTCGTTTGAATGACGCAGTGTCAGATGTAGGCCAACTTTGTTTGATTGTGAAAAATAGCTGAATGTTTGAACTTTTTGACGATCAGAGATCGACAAGAATTGTGATGTAAATAGTATTTATATAGTTTATAGCTGACCCCCCGGTACATAATTTGACACTGTTAGAAAGATTGAGAAAACAGTTGGGTGTATCAACCTCCCAACACTCGGCGATTCGAACACAGGCCACGAACCACAAACCGCTGATTTAAACGTAGGAGAAGGACGTGCCAAAAGACAGGAATGAAATGAAACAGAATAAGTTCTATTGGTCGGCCTAAGTTTATTTCATTGAAGTTGAGTTTTCACAAGAAACAATTCGAATGCTGTATTTACGGCATATTGGTTCATTACCACAAGTAGCGAGAGAAGCAGAAAAAGGACAATTACCCTTCCCCCTCCGCTCTAAATTTTGCGTTGTCGGGAAATTTTTTTCTTGTAAGCAAATTATTCTTGTTGGCCATGCACAGTAGGCTAAATCCAGCTAGCGTTCGACAGGCTGCCTGCATCCTTGCCGTTGCTAGGAGCGGAATTTCAAACGCGGAAATCGTCCCAGAACGAAGGAAGCAACACAGTCGGCGCGGCAATGAGCTAATATTCACCCCCTTCCGGTATAGCCTAGACCGTAAACTATACTGGCCAGTTTCAGTCCCGATGAGGGTAGGAGGCTGAGTTGATATGATCAAAAAGAAAGAAAAAAGCAACATACTGTGCGGCAGAGAGCTGACAGTTTTGTCATAAGCCATCGTCCGGGTAGCTTAGATCATAAACTACCGGTCAGGTTTTTCCCTCTGGGGATAGAAAGCTGAGTTGTTCGCATGACAAGAAAAGAAGCTATCCTGTGCCAATAAGCCAGGTTAATATTTTTTGGTCGCGGGCTTTTACTCTTATAGCATAGAGCGTAAACTGCAGGTCAGTTTTTGAGGGTAGGAGGCTGAGTTGGTCGGATGGAAATGAGCTAATATTCATGCGTGCGTTGAGAGTGGTGTTGCGGTCCATGCATTCCTCCACACTGAAAACACACTCAACGTACGATCTCTCTGTCCGTCCGTCTGTCCGTCTGTCTACGCTACAAGCCGTGATTCTTGCCCGTCCTTACACAGTATAGACTGCATGGTAGAGTTTGTGTTACATCGAACGCGGTTAGTAGCGGGATGGTTGAGCCTGATTCTTGCTCGCTAGCTGACCACTTGACGCGTGCCGCTGCTCTGAGTGACATGCTGGGAGATTTTACCATCGTGCACTAAGGAGCCGTACCACCGACGCTTATTAAAGCCTACGTCACATTTGACATCGTGGCAATTAAGGCACAGAAAGAAGGCAGAGTCCCCACTTCCTAAATATTAGCCTGTCGAAAATGTTCTTGTCGCATTTATCTGAATAGTTCTTCTTAAAATGCAAAATTTCGGACTGGAAATACTTCATTTAAAATAAATCTAAAGGCAAAAATGCTAAATTAAATTAAATTTTTAAGCACCTATAGTCTCTTATGACAGAAAGTTGCAGCTTTTTATCGAAAAGTGCTGCCTGTTATAATACAGTGATTTAAATAACATTTTTAAAGCGTCCAAGTGAGTTCAGCCAGAAAAGTGGGCTATGGCTGGCAACTTAATGTTGTCAGTTAGCTAACTAAGTAAGTAAGTAAATAGTATTCATGCCGACCGACTGTTTAATTGTGCTGAGCTTATTGCTAATTTTCATTGAAACAGTTGAGCTCAATGACAGCAGACTTACATTTGAGAAACTGTAGCCTAACATTTGATATATAAAGTTATCTATTACGAAAGTCATACTCCTCTTAGATCATTTAAAGATGATATTGACTTGAAATTGTTTGCAAAACGATGATTTTGATTTTAGGTTTAACTCAGTCATTACAGCATGATTTTGACTATGATTTGACATTATTTTCAAAATAATTTACGCAAGCTGTTAACGATGCCCGAACTTGTCACAAAACGCGGCTTCTGAAAATTGCATCAACTGACACACGGTGACCCTCCCGACAATCCTCGCGCAGCGTTTCCCGGCAGCCTCTGCACCGCACATTATCTCAAATCCAGCCCGAAATTGCTCGCCTCTTCTTTTCCCGCTGCCTGAATAATTCTTGTTCGTGTCGTATTGTCCAATGTGTTGTCCGTATGTCAATCTACTGTCACCCTGATGATCTGCAATAGGCCTAACCCGTTTACACGTTAAAACAAACATCAAGCAAACATCAAGCAATTACATCACACGTCGCGCACGTGTATTTTAAATACATCTGCTTGATGTTTGCTTGATCGTATAAACGGGGTATAAGGCCCGACCTCCACTATACTTAAGGCGCGTACAGAGCGACGTAACTGAACTGAACTGAGCTGAACTGACATGGCTTAATATTTAACGAAGTGACCAATGAGCAAGCAGTAATACATTACAGTATAGGCACCGTCTAACGCCGTCGGTGACTACGTGACTGCGCTCACGTACGAATCAACCCATGACCATTGGGCTTGCCCTGCTTGCTTATTGGTCAGTTCATCAAAAAGACAAACACTATACCGTGTCAGTTCAGTTCAGTTACGTCGCTCTGTACGCGTCTTAAGGCTTGACCTACACTATACAACGTGTCTCAAAAATACGTGCCGGTCTTATTTTTTAAATGACTTCGTAAAACACTACCGAATTTGATAGTTTTTGGACTGCAACATCACGAAGGAACTTGACGTGAACGACTGTTGCTGTTGTGGTCTTAAGGAGTTACTGTAGTGTGAGCGTTATCGATAATCGTTCTGGTCGTACATAGGGGCCTAGTTGAACGGAGCACTTAATCCAACTATAAGACGGATTATTTTCGTCCTAGAGCTGGATTAAGTGCACAACGTGTAATGGCCAATTCACACCTATTTCCGATACCATTGGGTATAATGAAAAAAAGAAAAAAAATGCGATTTGCATTTTGCAATCGTTTGCAAAACGCCGAGTTAAGTTGCGTCGTAGGTGCATAATGCCATAACGTAACGTAACAGCCAAATTTTAGAAGAATAATTGTTCTGAAGACTGGTAGGTTATACAAGCATGTTTTTCCAAACATTGAAACAAAGCGCCATTTCTTATTTGTGACAATCGACCGTTTTGTGTGTGCAATGTGATACGTAGGTTTACTGCGCATTAACCACTTTAAACGTGACCGTGTGTGAATTCCCACTATAAACAATAAACATATTGTCACAGTAATACATTACTACAGCTGTTATACTGGCGATCGTTAGGCCAAAAGTCCGCTGGCTGTTAGGAGTGCTTACAATCATATACGAGAAAGCCCAGCTGTCGCTAGGGAAAACGCGCTACAGCCTATGCCCTATAGCTGTTTCTGTTCCAGTTGTCTTCGTCTTTCTGTGGCTATTCCGTAGCTACAATGGCGCGCACTGACCTTCAAGGTCAGCCAAGGTCAATAATTCTCGTGTCATCAGAAGGGCAATATTCTATGTTAGTGATCAATAGCAACTCAGGCCATAGCTGGCACCGTTTAGCCACAATACATCTGTTACATACGGACGACAGACAGACAGACTACCTCGTGCCACAGAATGGCTGTAACGCGTCAAAAATTAAAACCAAAGAGACAAAACTCGTGCAGGATGTTATGTAGTTTAGGCAAAAGAAAAGCCTAAAACAGAGACGCTAGCGAGTTGCAGTTTTTGTTATGCCTGTGCGAGCACCCAAAACTGCTGAATTGCGGTGATTCTAGCGTCTTTTTTACAGGGCAGCAAAACGTGACAGACAGACAGACAGACGGACGGACGCCACTGCCATAGCAAGCTATGCTGACGCCCTGTGAAATTTAGTTTTTTTGCTGTAGTGCAGTTATGTACGTGTTAGAGGCAACGCAACGAAAAGAAAAAAATTATTTGAACTTTTCGCGCAAAAAATTTTGCAGCGAATGGATAAGGCGACATGCACGCATCAAAAAGGTTAACGCAAAGCTACGAAGCGTCATCTGCCATACGGGATCACACAGTGTTACCTGCCACCCAACACAGGTGAACGTGCCCCGCCTTAAACACCAGCCAGTCAGGCAGGTACTTGATTTAGCTACCCCGGAGGGATGGCAGGCTGAGTTGATCTTAGAGACACTCACGTCCCAACTGTCACGTGACCAAGCCACCTCGTCAGAAGATGGGCTTGTAGGGTCCACCTGCAGTGGATGAGCGTTGCCCGTGGGGCGCACTTAGCAACAGACGTTCTGATGTCTTACTCTTATCTTGTTTGCAAGTCATCTGTCTCGAGTACCTCGCCTATTATCGCTCATTGACCACGTGCACGGCAGTCGCTGCCCGCGGGGGTATATCTTGCTTCGTGCTTTCAGCGCTTTTGACACTCGTCATACTTCAGTGGCCAGTGGCTTTTATCCCCCCTCCTCCCAAATCTGAAATCGAAATCCGGCGCAACTTTTCCCCCAATTTTGGGCTCAGGTTCTCCCAATTTTAAGCTCAAGTTTCCCCACTTTTAGATTTAATTTCCTCCTTGTTTTTTTTCTAGGGAAATGTTTTGTTAAAGATGTAGAATGAAAGATGAGGAAATAAAAAGTAAGGGAAAAATTTTGTTCAGGATGTTCATTGCTTAGCAAAAAGTCTTGTTGAGGGTGTAGATTGCCCGGCGAAACTAGGGGGAAGTTCTGATGTACGTCTTTAACAAAACTTCCCATATTTTTACTGGGTGCAAGCTACGCCCACTAAGTATAGAGATGGAAGACAAAAGGCCCTGAAAAGGGAGAGGGCGGCAAAAGGCCCAGATCCCCAATGGCGATGCACATTTTTTGCTAAACATTAATATTAGGGACTTATGAAAATTATTACAAACTGTTGCCACTCACACAGATCTCATATTTTAAAGGTATAATGTAGGCCTACCAATTTTTGTTTCGGCTGGGGCCCCGTCCCAGACCTCGCTGGGGAGTTTATAGCGCTCCCCAGACCCTGTGGGTAAAATATATGGATCCTACTTTTAAAGGGAGGGACGGAAAAGAAGGGGGAAAAGAAAAAAGAAGGAAAGTGGAAGGGGAGAGAAGGAGGGAAGCGAGTAAGATCCAAATAGAGCTTAGGTGTGAAGAGTGCAAAGTTTCGTATCATCAGCTTTCATAGTTTTATCACATCGCCAGTGTTGATGCACGGTGCATGCAGCGTACATACCACCCAGTCAGTCACTGCTACTGCAGAGCAGCAAATCAGCTTATGTCGTATATCCATTAGTCAGCCAATCCCTACCATCCAGCCAAATAGCCACATAACCAGTGAGTTCCCAGCGACATTGCTGATCGACGTTAACGCCTGCTTCCCATCTAAAACGCAAAGCACGCAGCGCACCCAGCAGATGGCGCAAGCAAGTTAAGTGCTATCATGGTTGATTGCTATAGTGTTCTTTATAGAAAACCCATCCCAAAGCTACGGAGCGTCACCCGCCGTATGGGATCACACAGTGTTATCTGCCACCCGACACAGGTGAACGCGCCGCGCCATAATTTCAGCCAGATAGGCCGGTACTCGATTTTACTACCCCGGAAGGATGGAAGGCTGAGTTGACTTAGGCTGACCTAAGTGCTAACCCGGCCCGGCGTAGAGTAACTTCGTTGATCGGATGAAACGCGTTACCTCTACGCCACGCCACCAAGTGCGCAACTAACGCAATGAACGCAACACCAACGGGCCTGCCGGCTAGGGATAAAGCAGGCGGGGCATGTTCACTGGTGTCGGAATGGCAAGCAACACTGTGTGATCCCGTATATGGCATGTGACGCTTTGTAGTTGTGCGATTGCTTTACCAGGAAGAGATAATACAACATCGCTAACTTTTTTTACTCCTCGCGCGATACGTTCCTAACGTAGCGAAAAGGAGTATATGAGATCAGTGTAATATTGAGGACCGACCGACGACCAACGACCGACTTCTGTTCCTGGAAGAGCCTTCATGGAAGAACTTCAAACGGCCATATCTCCGTAACGGTGCTAGATAGACGCATGGTCCTATGGATCACCCATAGTAAGTCGACCCACGGGAGTCGAATGGTTATGTGACCAATGACGTCACGTTACCCCAAAAAGGTCAAGGTCGTGACCGTATTATCTTTGAGGCGCCATATCTCGATAACGGTGCCAGAGAGACTGACGGAGAGACAATTTCCTATGACGACTTCGACGCCAGTCACTATTATAATATTAGTCCAGTTTAAAATTGACGCCGGGTCTCTAATACAAGTTAAAAGGAACGAAAAAGCACTTAGAAAAATACAGGAGAAAATAATTCGTGCAAGGAGTAGGCCTACATTAAATTGGTCACAGTCTAATAATATTTCTTGTTAAACGTTGACGCTGACACTCTGTATATAGCTAGCTCTCAGATGGGGTTATAGACCTATATCGAGCTATAGATACAAAACCTTTCATCTTTAGTCATTAATAAATGCAAGAAAATACAGAATGAATGCAAGGTACGCAACTGATACACTGAACACAGGACAGAACGCTGTAGGTCTATTCAGTGGCGTAGCCAAACGGTGAAAGAAACCCAGTCCTCTTATTTTTCCTTGACAAGATATAAGCACACGTTTAAACTGTACTGAATGTGGCAATTTACCACCAGATCTAATACGCCTATTTTAAAACTCGAAATGCACCAAATTTGATTCCGTTTCGGGTGCGGAAGTTTAGAGCTTTTGCAAACCCCTTAGCTGAATTTTCGGGGCCCTGTTTCTAAGCGGAGGGAAAGGGAAAGAGGAAAAAAGAAAGAAAAAAAAGGGGCAAGGGAGGCAGAAAAAGGAAAGAAAGAAAAGGGCACAAAGACGGAAAGAAAACGGAAAAAGGGAAAGCGACGAACCCCAATTTACATTTCTGACAACGCCACTGCGTCCATTTTTGCGTTTGCGTGCGTTGCGGTGCATGGAAACTGGGCTTTAGGCGTTATTTCCGACCAAGCGGCTCTCAGCGATGGCGCACGCAAAGATCCCAGGCCTAAGCTTAATTAATAATTATGAAAGCCGATTACTGTCTGGACGACGCGCCATACCAACACAGTTAGTGTAGGTCTTACTTTACGCCACCATGATGAGATGAGCGGTTCCCTGTCTAAACCTGGACCGACAAAACCTGAAACGTCAAAACTAGCCCGCTACGCGAACCCTAACCCTAACCTTAACCCTATCCTTAACCTTATTTATTAAACCTAAGCCTATATATCACTGTTTTCACGTTCCGTCGGGTCACCGAGATGCGCGGCTTAACGCACGATACAGGCCTAACCGCTAGCCGTAAGAAATGCTGAGCATTTGAATTTGAAAGCCCTAAAATTTCTAGCAGAAACTTTAAATAAAATGCAGACTTAATGCAAAATGTTTGTTTTATTCTACTGAACTGCAATAGAGTGGGCGTAGGCCTACTAAAATAACACTGCAAAAAAGAAGAGTGGTTGAGATTTAGGCATATAAAAATCGGGAAATGAGGAAATTTGGTACATGTGTAAAATTATTTTTGTAAGTTTACCCATAAACGGCCAAAAAATTCCCTCACTGTTACGATAAAGCACTTACACAAAGTTTATATTATGGCACAGACGCATCTTCCATTAGTGAATGATGACGATGATATTTGCATGTCTCGAAGTTATCACTATACACACCGTATACATATACAGTTATACCCGTATACCGTCATTTGTGTCAAAATGTGACACTCTTCAATTATTCTTATGGCTGCATTGGTTTCGAAGTCTCGAAAACAGTGCATTAACTTCCATACAAACGGTAAATACAAGAGCACGGCTGTCGCTAGGGAAAGCCGACCGTTCTCTGCCTGTCGCTACGTTTAATCTTCTACTCGTTAATATGATACGGAGATCTCCCGACTATAAGTTTTTCAGTTTTTAAAAGTAAATAAGAAAGTGCTTCCACGAAGACGGGCGCAGGCAGAAACTTTGTCTTGTAAATTGCGGCTAAATCGCTGCAGAGAGCAACATGGTTAAGCCTACTATTGACAGCCTATATGAACTTAACAACGCTTGATACAACGATACCATCACCGACCTTTTACGACGTAGTTAAATACGGTCGGCTATAAAGGTGCAGATGCTCGTGCAGTTATTTATTTACTTATTCTTTTTATCTGTTTATTTGTTTGTCTATTTATTTGTCACTCTATATTTGTACACAAGTAGGCCTAAGTAAGTAAAACGTGAATTTATATAGCGCATAGGCCTACCGTTAAAATTAACATTTAATGCTGTATTATTTATTTGTCTATCGGTTTATTTACTTACTTATTTACGTATGTAGTTACTCACTTAGTCAGTTACTTTTTTACAAATAGATCAATTAATTCAAAAGTTCATTTATGGTGACTGTGTAATGTGCTATGCACAGCATGTGTCGGCTGAGTCCAGAGGCGAGTGTCCCGGATGACTACGGACAGTTGGACGAGGTACCAGACGAACAGGGTGGTCCGAAAACTGGTGGTCGTAACCTGGGACCCGTGGACCAGCTACGAGACTTCTGTGGTCCACACGGATGTTATCCATGTTCACGATGTACCACCCGCTTTCAGCTGGCTCTTCTCAGCAGTGCTGGGTTCTGCATATCGTTTGGTATTCGCTGTAACATGGGTCTGGCCGTTCTTCAGATGACAAGTAACGCTACTCGCTGGACCTTGGCTCCCATCGTGAGTTCTATGCATCCCAACCTCACTATTGCCATGGTAAGTCGACGTTCATTAATTTGAACGACAATGTCTACAATTGCCTAATTTATCCCCAAAAAACTTTATTCACTAATTTGTTGACGTTTCGGCAACTAATCCCCTCTGCACCAACTGGGCGACGTGGGCAAGCATCAGAAGATATACCCCAGTCACTCTGTTTCGACCTCAAAATGTATTTTGGACGCATTCCCTACACGATGTTGCAATATTTCGACAGGCAGCCGCAAATATCTTACAACGGGAAGATGGGTGCTCATTATTTTGACTTTTGTAAAAATACAGATTTCGGCCAAAGATTTTGTATTTTTTGTATTTTTTTGTTTTTCCCCTTAGCGGCTCAGCCAAGTGCCTCAGATTCGGCCACTGGCTGACATTGTGCACTCTAAATATGCACTTAGGCCTACTTACTTACTTACTTACTTTAGAGACAATTGCCCCTCTTTCGCCTCTGTCACGCCGCCCAACTGGTGACGGCCATAGTATCCCGGCCTCCACGTGATATCACAGCCGTGACCCGGGGTCACGAACTGGGTCACAGGCAACCGTGACCCGGCGGGGTCACAGGCGGCGGGCCGTGGCGCGAACAACAACAATTATTGTCCCCCTGACAGCGATAGAACGATGACGTCACGCGAGTTTGACCCCGCCACCACCCCAGACATTGTTGTAGGTCTGCATGAATGACTGCGACATGACATGACTTTCAGTCTGATCAATATGCGCAGTGTATCACAATGTCCAGGAGCATAATCAACAAAACTTCCCAACTCGTTCTTAGGCAAAACATATACGCAAAATTCCGCAGAAGCACGAAGAAAGAAATAAGCCTAGGAAGAAAACGCGCTTTACAAAAACAGCGCTACCCAGAGAAAAAAAAACTAGGAATAACTTACGCCAAAAAACTTGCCGGCGTCATCTATGCACGACGTGTTCAGGTCGATCGTGATATCAGCCGACTTCTGTACTGTTCCCCGGCATGGTCTGGATTCTGTTCAGCCGCAGACCGCACGAAGCTCGAAAAATTTCTGCGGTGATGTCGACTGCTTGGCTACTGCAGCGATGACATTCCTACTGTTACCGAAATGTTTGAAGAAGCTGATGATAAACTGTATAGCCGTATTTTAGCAAATAACAATCACTTGCTCTAACAGTACCTGTCTAACCCAACAAACACGCAGTAGGCCTACAACACAAGAAAAAGAGCGCACAATAAAACTTTAATTTCCAAAACAACTCAATTGAATCATAGAGATTTCCTCATTAGAATGTTATACGAAGACATTTACTAATCCACGAACATGTGACGGGATATTATTTGCATGTTTAAGTTGGCTGTTTTTAACGTTTTTTATCTGTTGTAAACATTAGTTTTTATTTAGAGTACTTTTTGTTAGTCGTGTTTACTTTCCGCACACACAATGGACGTTTTTCGTATATGTTTGCATGATTTTGACATATTACATGATTGCGTTGATAGAAGTTGCGTATGTCAACTGTCATTAAACGAATAGGCCTATATGATGATGATGATGATGATAATGATGATACTGCAGCTCCTAGAGTGACTTAGAAAAAATCTTGTGTTGTGAAAATTTCTAGGAAGTTTTATAAATTAGACCCCATGCAGGTAGGGGCTGATCGGGCGGCCACTCCCCACAATGTAGGGGCTGGTCGTCGTCGCTAGCGGATACACCTTGCAGGCTGTTTTTTTCCTCGTTACAATCTTTAACTTTGGTTCGATGGTTCCTTTTTTGCACGAGTCTGTCTTTGGACAAATTTAAGTTTTCAGCTTCAGGAAACTTCGCCACCCTGGTCCATATACGACTAAATCTGTCACTCTCCATACTCCATGGCGACCTCTGTCATAAGCTAAATTTTTTTTTTAAATGGGCCCTTTCTTGGCAAATTCTAGGTGTGACTCTGTTAGCTTTGTACTTAGCGTCCGGCCGTCACCTGACTGTCCTCAGCTATTCGTTATCACACCATTAATTGTAAATAAGTAAGCAAGCAAGTGAGTGAATAATCCATATAACTGTTTTTCCTGTGACCAACTATAGCAAATAAATAAAGAAGCAGGCAAATAAACAGACTAAAAGGTTAGTCGAAATATCTAAGTTTATTTGTAAAACGGTTTAGTCAGTAGTGAAACGTACACGGTGGTCCAAAAAACGGATACCCAGTTTTATTTTTGGGATAACTTCGGTAATTCAGCACAAATTTTAACCATTTTTTCACTGTTACAAGCAGAAATTTATGGCGCATAAACGTGAAGTTTTTTCACCCACCGCACCTTTATTGTGTGACCACATTACCTAGCTGTCACGGCTGCATGTCGTGAAAAGGTGAAAACCCTGCCTCGTAAAGCTATCCGCCGAGTACGGATATACGGACAAACCCCCCTCCATCCGGGCGAGAAAAAACTCCCTTACGACAAAAGCCCTATTTTTTGTCATACCTTGCACGAAAATGGCTAAATATTTTTTTCAGCAAAATGTGTATGCACGCGAGAAGCGTGATCAAATTTACTGCATCGCGCAGTGTGAAAAGCGGGCGGAACACATCGAAGGGTGCAGCACTTTTCAACAGACATTTCCGCACATTTCCGCGTGAATTCCGACGGACAACAGCTGCAAAGTTTCAACAGCGCAGGTTACGGGTGCTTAGAATTTTAATTTTTCCCCTAAATGTCTTCAAGATAAGGGTTTGCTGTCTCAAATTTGTCATTTTGAAAACTTTTCAGAAAAGGAAAAAAATTCGGTCAGCCCATAATTTAAATAAGGCGGAGGGGGGCAGTAGCGGAGTGTGCAATTGCCCTTTGCCCTCTCCCGTTAAGCCCAAATTGTCTTACGTGACTTTGCGACGCAGTCTGCGACAAAAAAAAATTTCTCGCCGACTTTTTCCGTGTCTTGTCACAGACTACGTTCCATTAAAGCGAGACAAACGGGTTTGTCGCAGACTTGCCAAATACTGTGTTGCAACTATCTTGACATGTCGAGGTAGTCTGAAAGCCCGAACTTTCTCGTGATTTCCCCATTTCATAATTTGTGTTCGCGACTTTCGTCGAAACTTGCCGGCGGGGAAGTTTCGGTGAAAGTCGACGTAATGGAATCTGGGTTTTAGGACGCCGTGGTAACAAAGAACGTAAAATCGGAGCACGATTTCACATTAAATGTGTCGGGCGATATGTATGAAAGCTGGTTTGGGACAAAGGCTAATATACACTGATCTGATCTGTTTTTCACGTGGAAGGCGTATAGGTCTAAGGCTATTTGTTGTAGAGTGGAGGGTGGACGTGGGGGAAAATTTTGTTGTACACTAGGCCGAGTCGTGTATTAGATAGCGCCTTGATGGCATCCCATGATTCAGCGCGCACTATATGCCGTGCGGTCAAGCGGCCTGCGTGTGGGCAATAGGCCGAGGGTTTAATTGGCGCTTTTCGTCTGACGCCCTGACATGCAATCAGTATTCAGTTTGCAGAGTGATGTATAATCGCAGCGACATCTTCTCTTTCTGCGTTGACGATGACGTCATCTCCAGATCTCTCAGCCGTATTTTGGCCATGCTCTTAAGCCAGTTTGCACCATGCCAGCTGCTCTCTTCATTTATTCCGTAATGTTGTGCGGCATCAACCGGATTTGAAGACGATTCGGCACTGTTCTGTTCAACAAACATAAAGGGCCTTCCCATACATTTCCTAACGTTAATGTACAAAAAATTACTACGAATTTAACGTGCAGCTGCACACAGCTGAGCAATTGCAATTCCATCCCTCTGTATTTTTGGCTGTCAGAAAATTGTCGAAATATCTTATTTTTGTTGAAAAATTTTTGTTCAAAGATAAAAACTATAAGGCTGAATATAGCCATTTTAACAAAAAAATGAGAAAAAAAATTTCATTTTGAGATTCCACAATTTGCAGCGTTAGTCGAAAAATTCCAACATGTTGCCCCATGGGCCCCATCCATCCAGGTATACAACCAACACCAGGGTCGACTCAGCCTTCCATCCCTCAGGGGTAGGTGAATTGAGTACCGATCTATCTGGCTGGGGTTGAGGCGGGGCGAGTTCACCTGTGTCGTGTGGCAGATGTGAAATTCCATATGGCAGGTGATGCTCCGTAGCTCGATCGGTGATAGGCTTCCTATACACCACCTTTACAACCCACGATTTCGCTGGACCTGGATAACTAGTCACTCACGTTGCTGTGCAGATTGTGGCGTGCAGACTGCAGTCGTTCTATCAAACGAAGAGTATTAGTGAAAGTGCAGCAGCTAGAGCTATAGCTCTATCCATTCATTTATTCATTCATTCATTCATGATACAAGCCGCAGCTCACCCAGTGACGTAGACAAAACGGCATTAGGGGGCAAGTTCCCCAGTTTTTAGACAATACATAAACAAGCGTTTAAACTGCCAATTTGCCAATTTGTTCACTACTGTTAATTCTCAAAAAATAATTAAAATTACTGCCACCAAATCTCATATTTTAAAGCAGTAATACATCAAACTCGATTTTGGCTGCGGCTCCGATTGGCCCAGAAAACAGAGAGAAAAGAAAAAAAGAAAAAGGGTAAGAAGGGGAAAAAGAAAGAGAGACGAAAAGGGAAAGAAAGTAAAGTGGAAATGAGATGAGACCTCAAATTCACATTTTCTGCAGGCGACACCACTGGGGGGTGATGCAGCCAGTCACAGTGACATAGACTTGCAATGGCTACTGATGGTGTGGCGCGGCGCATCAACGCTAATCCTGCCATGCATAGAAACATCCTAATCCGCTCAACGCCCACGTCGTGTCCACTGCACGCATGTTCCTGCTCTTAAGGCGCCGCGTACACAGCGACGTAACTGTACTGAACTGACATGATTTAGTTTTTGACCAACTGAGCAATGGGCAATCAGTAATGCATTACAGTAGGAATTGTCTAACGGCGTCGTTGACTGCGCGACTATATGCACGTACGCGTAAACCGACGACCAATGGGTTCACCCTGTTAGTCTATTAATCAGTTTGTCAAAAACTAAACCATGTCAGTTCAATTCAGTACAGTTTCGACGCTCTGTTCACGCCTTTAAAGGCTGGCTAGATGTGAGACATAATTTCCTCGCATGCGACAATCAGGCCGGGGCCACGTTGCAGTATAAATGTCAATATCGTGTTTAGCAGCGCCATCGCACGAGACGCCGCTTACCGTGCGATGGCGCTGCCAAAACTGAGTACGTAGCCCCGCCTTGTTTTTGTCGCATGCGAGAACGTTTTGGCGCACACGTAGGCATTTCTTAGTGACGTCATAGCAGTGGAGGGGGTAGAAGCCGGACAATTACTTCATCACTGCGTTACAATAATATAGCCCGTCGGAAAACTTTTGTTCCTAAAACGCAAAATTTGGCGTTAGAAGTTTCCCATTATGGCCCTTTGTGAGAAACAATTCTGAGCCAAAAATAAATCTGAGCAGCTGTTATCTTCTCTGCAGGGTTAGGGTTAGGGTTAGGGTGAGGGTTAGGGTTATGGCAAGTATACGACGCGAAATGCGATTAGGCGAAATGAGACGACACCCGTCGTATACTTACTTACGGTCAGCCAAAAAATAGTACAGAAAAAATGATGAACGACAAAATAAAGCTTGTCAAAGAAGCAAAAAACGACAAAGCAAGTCGTTGTTGTTGGTCCGCCTATAAAAAAAGATTAGGCAAAATGGGATTAGGCGAAATGGGATTAGGCGAAATGCAATTAGGCGAAATGCTACCCAACCACTTTTTTGGCATCGTAACGTTTTTTGCCGTAAAGTACTATGGGTTGTTTTGGGGACATTTTATTTGCGAAAATGATGTTTTGATATGGCTGGATATTTTAAGAGAAGTAGCTGAATCATTGTATTGGTTCAAAACCTGACTACGAATTTTTACGAGGTTTATTATAGAAAGTTATTTAGAGTTTTATATGACAGAAAGAGGAATAATAAATCGCTTTGTTGGTGAGAAAAATCTATTACACTAGTCGTGAAGTAACGTTGACGTCATAATGTGTCATGAGTACAAACTTGCTAGTCTCAACTGGTGCTGTCAGTTGCTACCCTACTTCAATGGTGAACTTAATCGGATATGCTGATGAGATATGTTCATCGTGTCAGCAATAAGCAACTTGGGATCATGAAATCAGGCGTCTTTGATTCAAAAACGCAACCATTTTGCAAGCTCGGTGTGCTAGTGCACTGTACGTCTTGCTCGAACATGTGAAAGTCCAACTATATTTCCACAGACACGTATATGTGATTCTTTTGCATGTTTTGTGGCGCAACTGTAAAACCTCAAGAATTTGTCATGAAGAAACCACATTTTTACTATCAGAACAGGGTAGCAAGTGACAGCACCAGTTGAGACTAGCATCATAGCATGTTTGTACCCGCGACACGCTATGACGTCAGCGTTACGTCACAAAGAATATTTAATCAACTGGCACGTTTTGTTGAAATATTTCGAATGAGTATTTTTTAGTTACAAATGATAAAAATTTTGTGTAAATTGATCATCATTTGAGTGAATAATAAAAGAAAGAAAAAAGGGGTCCTTTTATGAAACATCGTGTATGGTCTGTCGTTCTTTAGCTGTCTTTCCACTCACATTCATACAACAGCTAGCCTACGACGTGGCACATTCTTTTTGAGTCTACATTGCACGAGTTTGCAAGTGCTAAATGCGCAAAGTTTTGTAAGGACTTCTTTATTTTCGAAAGACGGGGTTACTCTGATTGATTTTACTTTTCTGTCACTATTTTCTGTCATCGTTTTTGTAAAAATGTACAAAAAGTCAGATTTTATGGCCAAAATACAGCAAATTTAATTCGGCTGGGGGCCTTAGACTCCTCAGTGGGCTGTAGATGGGGACAACACTCCCCAGACTTTTTTTTCTTCAGCGCTTTCGGCGTCTCGATTTCGGCGGCGCCTAGCTCGCTTGCTAGATTTTCCCCGCTTTTATTGCCACAATTTAAGCATTGCCTGCAACCGACCGATATTTCAACCAGGCCCATCGAAAGCGGGGGAGGAAGGGTAAGTTACCCCTGGCCCCGCGATCGACATTTGGGGCCCCGCCGTCGCTCAAAAATTATAAAGTACACACGAATGCGCCATTTTTAAAAGAAAAATTCAATCATGCTCTTTCCAGAGGGACCCCGCGAGAATGTTTCCCGGGCCCCACCGTGCCTATTGACGGGCCTGATTTCAACTGACTGGTTGGCCTTCCTGTGCACGTGCCATCTAGTAGACGAGAGGAGCTGTGATTTAATACGTGCTGACAGGCTGCAGCAGTGACGGCCAACGACCATCATCCTTCCGTCATACAGACAAAAGAACGGACGTGTCGGGGCTGGCCCCACGTTGGGCGCCACATATAAGCTGCTGGTTTTTTTTGACTCACGCGAACGCTCTAAGCATCCTTTCATTTGCCACGACATTTACATTACTGGTGTAGCCCCCTAAAATAATGCAACTTTTACCGCCGTCGGGCTAAATCGTTTCTATGTAGTATACGCCTACTGTTGTAGCCTAAAGAATTTGCTCCATGCTGTTGACTGCTGTGTTTCTTTACAATTCATCCACATAATTGTGTATCGATGATTTTGTCGTTTCAGAAGCCTGAGTTTGACTGGACGCCGTCTACGATAGGACTAGTGGACAGCTCATTCTTCTGGGGTTACTTGGTGACGCAGATCCCTGGTGGATATTTGGCATCCAGGTTTCCTGCCAACATGTAAGTTTATGACAGTTATTTGTTCAATCAATAAAACATTGCTATGATTAGTATCATTTTCTTAAAGTTGTATGTTTCAATTAAAGAAGTTAATATGTTAGTAAATAAATAAACGAATGCTTAGTCTGACCCACGAGTTTAGTGCAGTGGCCCCAGTAGAGTGTCAGTAGGCCTACACAGGACTTTTAGGTACAAATTGTAAGACGTTTGACCGAGGTGATTGCTGATTCAAGAGAAAACGCATTCTTATTCCAACGCATGTCTGTCGCTGTTTAAGCGTAGGCCTACTTTTAACCTTGGCTGAACGAAAACACGGCGACGAGTTACAGTAGGCTCATAGGCTACTAACGCAGCCAAACCGGCTGTTGTCACCATTTTAAACATAATTTTTTTTTATTCAGCAAATGAATAAAAAATAAGCAACCAATTAAAATCCAAAAACTTAAATTAACTAACGTCGCAAACAAGTACACTAATTATAATTAGTAAGAAAGTACGTCAGTAAATTGTTCAGCGCACAATAATATCGGCGAAAAACTCGCCGAATCTGAGGCGCTGAAGTGCAGTAACATAACTGCTTGCAAAACGGTAAAACTTAATATGAAACAAAACAAATATTGCAAATTTGTAAAACTTTGTAACCGTAATGTGTTAACATTTAATATAACATTGCAGGATATTCGGCGGGGCGATAGCATCGTCTGCGTTTCTGAATCTGTTGTTGCCGTCTGCCTGCAAAGTTCACTTCGTCGTCGCAATGCTTGTACGAATACTGCAAGGACTTATTGAGGTAGACTCTACAAGTCACCCACTTGCTTTGTCCGGGCCAGAAAATACACATTTATGGGCTAAACATGCTTCCGATTGCAGTCTGCCAAAAAGTGGGAACAAAGGGGAATTTTTGTAATGCAGGCCAGGGCCGATGTTAGGAATGTTCGCTATGTTCCGCTGAAACGCGCCGCCGATTTTAAAGGGGGATGGGGCACCATTTTGGACCATAAAAATTCTAAAGGCTATTTTGACCTAAGCATTTTCACTGAACTGAACTAAACTGGAGTGCTTGGGTTTTTGATAAACTGACCAGTGGGCCAGCAGGGCGAGACTATACAGGTTATTGGTTGACGCGTACGTGCGCGTGATCGCGTAGGTCACCGACGCCGTTAGACAGTGCCTAGTGCCTACTGTAATTCATTACTGGTTGCCCATTGGTCAGTTTAGTTCAGTTCGGTTACGTCACTGTGTTTACTGTGTCGTAACCAGGGTGTGACATACCCAGCATGTCACGGCATCTGGAGACATTGGGCGCCACCGCTCGAGAGATCACGGCTAGCAACAATGTCATTCTGCGGTAAGCCAATCTCCGTTTTTTTCACTTCTGTACGGATTAAGTACTTTTTTTCGTTTTTTTTTTCATTTAAGTTTAATGTCGATATATCAGCTTTAAACGAGCTGTTTTTGCGGCTGGCCATGCAACGTAACTTTTTGGTTCTAGACTTTATTTCTGCGTCTGAATGTGTCACTAAACTTAAAAGCGCTTTCTAAAGTCATGAGTCCAACGTTTTGACAGTTTCACTATGAAACTGTCATCGAAACTTTCGATGACTATTGCTTGTTCTCAGTAATCAGTAATTATTTGTTCATTAATTCATTGATTCATTCAGCTTTATTGAGTTGTGTGTGTGTATCTGTCAGGCTCGTACGCTGGTGCCGTGCTGGGAATGCCGTTGTCCGGTATTCTCACAGACTACTGGGGCTGGGAGGCTTGCTTCTACGTCTACGGTAAACTCTGCGCAGAATGTTTAATTTGTCTTACACTACGCGCACGCTACGTTACTAACGTAACAAACAGAAGTAAGTAATTAAGTAAGTAAGATTATCTAGAAGGCGCCACAATGCGCCGCGTTCTCAACGCCCGAACAAAAGTGTCTTTAACTGCCGTTTAAACCGTTAAAAGTTAATGTCAGTTTGTCTCAGATGAGCTGGCAGACTGTTCCACAGCCTAGCACCTTTGTTGCTACAAAGCGTCTGTCTCCATAGCTGCTGTAGGTCCGTCTGACGACACATGTCCTTGAGTTGGCAGAGCGCAGCTGACGACGACCTTCGTCGGAGACCAGCTGACAGTCGGCAGCCAGGTAAGGTAAGAAGTATATGAGATCAGTGTAATATTGAGGACCGACCGACCGACGACCGACCTCTGTTCCTGGAATAGTCTTCCTGGAAGAACTTCAAACGGCCATAACTCAGCAATCGATCATCCGATCCACTTCCGGTTTCGTTCTAGGGTATGTGATTGTTGGAGTCAACCAATTTAACAGTGCTATTTATATTTGAGCCCAACTGACTCCCGTTGCCATGGCAACGACATTTGGGACAAAATGGGCTATAACTCGTTTTTTGTAAAAATATGTCTCGGACCTTTGTTTGCGGTTTAAGCAGTAGTAATACTGTGGTGGTGGTAGTAGTAGTAGTAGTAGTAGCAATAGAAGTGGTAGTATCGGCGTTTATTGTGCACGGAGTGTACATTAGATTGGTTACAGTCTAAAGTATTTCTTGTACAACTTGTTTTTTTAACGTGTAAACACCATTTTCGAAAAAATGTGGCAATTAAATTTCTGCCGCGTAGAGATCGACGTAACTGCACTGGCTCGGTTTAGTTTTTGACGAACTGACCAATGGGCGAACAAAGCGAGCCCATTTATCATTGGTTGGCGTGTACGTGAGCGTAATCACGTAGGCCATCGACGCCGTTATACGGTGCCTACTGTAATGCGTCACTGCTTGCCCACGTCAGTTCAGTTCAGTTAGGGAGCTTTGTACGCGCATTTAGGCGAAAACCGCAGCTCTGAAAACGCCAGCGATTCCACCTGTTGCTACACATTTTCCATTAGCGTGGTCCGTCTGTCATCTGTCACAGTAGTGCAAACCGCAAACTGTTGGACGGATTTAGATGGCATTTGGCAGGTAGGCTTAGGCCTACACGTGTTGCGTCTAATGACGCATTGTGTTAGACGGGGTCCATGAACGCCGAAGGAAAAGGAGATTTTGGAGTGAAACTTTTAGTCAAAACATGCAGTTGCAAATTGCAGCCAAACCGTCGGCCTTGTTTTGCCACCTGGCGAATGCGAACGAAGACCTATTCCGCATTTTGTTGGCAAAATACTTTGGTGCCTATATTGCGTGTAGCTACGTCTTAAGGCAAGCATTCTTGCAGTATTCTTCAGCTTTTGATGTGGTGAGACTTAGCCTATAGGCCATACCCTGTTTACACGGTAAAGCAAACATTAAGCAAACACAAAGCGAACTTAGAGCACACGTCGTGCACGTGTATGCTTCCTCGTGTAAACGGGGTATTAATGACATTCTGATAAATGAAACGCAGAAAACTTTAGCGGCTGTGGCTTAAGACGCGTACAGGCCGACGGTTTAGTTTCTGACGAACTGATCAATGACTATTTTTTATTATTATCGTTTATAAAACAGTCGACAGTCGACAGTAGGCTATACATACCGTTGTTGGCTCGTCTAGCGTGAAAACGGTTGCAGATAGACACAAACTTGCTGATTACCGTAACGAGAACTGCTGACGAGCTTTTAGGGGGTATCAACACTGATAATTTTGAGTGACTTTGAAATGGGGGAATTTAGTAATTTTTGGCGATTTTCAGCTGGGGCACACATTTTACGAGTGAACTTCTTCGACGAAATGGCTGGAAATATACCACTGTAACGTCAGCACGCCACGTGACGGCAGTCGGCGGCCCTCGCTCCATGTCAACACGAGCCTCTTCTCCGCCTTGATCTCCTCCGTGTTGATGCACTGATGCTTGACTCTCCGACTGATCACCGTCCTCCGTGTCATGATCGGCATGATGCGGTGAAACATGAAGTTTTTCTCTTCTCAGGGTCCTTGAGCCGGGGGGGGGGACTCTGCGTTGAACACCCTGCATCGTCGTCGCGTCCTCCATGATTAGGCTGTGGCAGGATCGACGAACAACCCGTGGCCATTTGTGCCGGCTTCTATGCTGTTGTTTAAATGTGTGACTTAATTAACTGTTTTATTCACTTATTTATTTTATTTACTTATTTATTTATTTAAGAAACAACAAAACACAATAGAGTGGAATAATAATGAAATTGTAATAATTGGTGACAACGTTAAAACATAAGAATAAGTGCTGCAAATTGAACTAGTGCTATATTCCAAATAAAAAAAATAAACAAAACACCGCTGGCAGTAGGCCTATGGCCAAAAAAGCGGGAAAAAAATTACCGCAGTTAAACCTGCCCGGACATGCCCAGCCAACCCCCGGCCTAGGTCCTATAGCAAGGTTAGTGCCATGCTGACCGGACCTTATCGAGGTCTGCCACCAATATGCTCAGCGGCCGTCGCGAGCTGTCTTTTATAGCTTTCTGAGAGGGCGTGGCCTAACTAGCGCACTTCCCGGCGTGAAGAATAGGGAAGAGTAGTCTTCTTTGCATAACGAATACGGTAGAATAAAAAAGGAAATAATTTTAATAGAATTAAAATAGTACTACCAACGGTGTGACAAAAACCGTAAAAGTCCGTAATCAAAAAAAATCTCTACACCACGACAGCCTGCAAAGAGGAAGAAACGGTTATAGGCTGTCGCACGTCGTGTGAGCATTAGTTCAAATTTTTTTTGTTATTATTGCAGGTGTAATCGGTATTGTTTGGTTCTTGTTCTGGTGGCTGATGTCTGCTGAGACCCCGGCCAAACACGCCACTATTATACAGGATGAGCGCAACTACATCGAAAACGCCATCTGCGAAACTACACAGGGTGTCTCAAAAAAGGTACCGTATCGACAAAAATCAAGTAGTTTCAATTATATATGCGTTTTAAACAATTCATTTGCATTTGCCAAATGTACAGGCTTACTTACTTATTTTATAACACTTGACATGGTCTGTCGGACATTTTGGTGCATTTGCGCGACAATCAATGAATTTGAGGAGCATCATGCGTAGAGTTTCTGAGCAGTGCCTGGGACAGAGCACGGTAAAAACCAAAAAATTGAGCTAATGCTCACGAGACGCGCGAAAGTTTATAGCAGTTCCTGTTCGCAAACTGTCAGTTTATCTCCAGCCATTTCGCCGCAGTTCATTCTTGTGAGTCTGAGCAAAACTCAATAACAGCCCATTAGGCCTATTTTGGAAGTTCAGAGTCTATCAAAGTAATCGATGTTGATACGACTGAAAAGCTCGTTACTAGTGCTTGTTGTGATAGGTAGCATGCTCATGCCTATCTACAGCTGTTTTCACGAAGACTGGACAAAAACGGTAAAATAACGACTTTTACAGGGGTACCGCTATTTGATGCCCTTGTGTGTCGGTCTCCTTGAACCTAAAAAATCGAGACTTCGACCGTCGAAATCTACGTTCAATGCTGAAAATTCCATACGAAGCTTGTCCATGTCTATCTCAATTGATTTTGGCGCAATTCGCTCTTGAAATGTGTCTCGCAGTCCGAAATCGCCAAAAAATACATAACAACCCCTATTTTAGCGTTCAAGGTCATCCAAGGTAATTGAATTCGGTGGCAATCGAGAGCCAGTGTAGGCTACGACTTCTTATTAGTGATTAATAGTAATCTAGGCCCTCTCGCACTGTTATTCAGGTCAACTTATTGGCTAAAAATCGCAAATATTTCCTACCCCCTCATTTAGCGCCGTCATTCTGGGTGACCCGCTTTGAATTTATGGAAAAGCTTTGCGGTTCCTGAAACTAGAGTCTTCCGGGCAGCCGACGGTGAAGATTTGGTGATCCTAGCTTGCACCGTTTTTGAGTGATACCCCCGCGTGACAGACGGACGGACAGACGGACAAAAAATTGCGATGGCTAAGACGCGCTGAAAGCACTGTAGCTGCTTTCGGGCGTAAAAACGAGTTTTGGTGCCTTTTGAGCTTGACAAACGCATTTAAGTCTACTTACATTAGCTTTTGTCTTTTCACTTTGTTGACCTGCATTGTTGACCTGTGTCGTTGGCGTGGCAGATGGCAAAGACCCCGTGGAAGAAGTTTCTGACGTCAATGCCCGTCTACGCCATCATCGTGGCTAATTTTTGCCGCAGTTGGAGTTTCTACCTTATGATCATCACTCAGCCCAAGTACTTCAAGGACGCTTTCCACTTCGACATCGCTAAGGTCGGTCTACAACTGTGTGAATTTTTTCACCGACTGACGCAAACTTGATCGCCAAGCTTGGCCAAGTCGCAAAAATCATCGTATGTTGTCACTTGTTAGCAGTATAGACAGTTTATTTTTTGGAGGACTATAATTATCTTCTGTCTATACAATACTGCATAAATACTGTTCACCATTAATGTGCAGAAAAAACTCTCAATAAAACATTAGTTTACTCACTCCAGTAGTGTTGTAACTACTAGGCCTACATACAAACATCGATATAGGTTATAGTTTACTAGACAGCATTAATGTCGTGCATTGTGGCTTGGCGGTGTCGCGGTAGCATGTCGGACTAACAATCGCGAGGCCGCTGGTTCAACTCTTGGCGGTTACACTGCCAGGTAACAACCTTGAGCCAGTTGATCACACACAATGTGCCTCTGTTCACCGTGTTCACCAAACAGTATAACTTCTGCGGCTGGGAAGGTAACGGTAGCCTAGGTCTGGCGTCCCAGTGGCCATGTGTCACGGACTAAGTGCACTGCATGGTATATCCACCTACGGGCTCGACGGCCATAGAAAGGAAGATAAGCACCCGCCTACGCCCTTTGTGGGCTTTGGCATCTTTATCCTTTACCTTATTGTCTGTTGTATTATTGCAGAGTGGTACTCTGTCAGCGCTACCCCATCTCGTCATGACGATTGTCGTTCCTATAGGCGGTAACATCGCTGACTTTCTGCGTCGCAATTGCATTCTCTCAACGACAGCCGTACGCAAGATCTTCAACTGTGGCGGTATAATGGCCTATTTATTGACCGGCACTAATGTAATTTATCACTAGTTTAACGCAGTTAATCTAACGTTGGCGTCGACACTGCAGCAGGTATGGGGCATTGAAACATGTCAACTTCCAACTTCCCCAACTTCCCCAACTTCCAGCTGTTTAATTTTACATGTCACTTTAGCAAAAACTGACATTTGGTTGCCGATCCAGTAAAAAGAAACCCAGCTGTCGCTATGGTAGCCGATCATCCATTAGGGCGTAATGTTCTTCCGGTTGCCGTTCGTTGATAAAAAAACCTTCGTCCCGAAAACGTTTTCTTGAACGCTTAAAATAGGCTAGTGG
>Ga0209671_1000459_pt1 | contig 26917 bp, 15 predicted proteins | sample WorMetHERISLAND2_2_FD_187401 | JGI IMG/M metagenome (GOLD analysis project Ga0209671, IMG submission 187401) | Marine gutless worms symbiont microbial communities from Max Planck institute for Marine Microbiology, Germany - Olavius geniculatus... | ecosystem: Host-associated > Annelida >...
GCACACAACACAGTGACATGCGTTTTGTTAACTGCAAAAGCGTAAAAATAAAGCTAAATTTGGAGAAAAAAAATTAAACAAACATAAAATTATAAAAGCAAGACAAATTATAAAAAAAAGAAAAAAAGAAAAATAAATAAAGGTCTGAGCTTCCAATCAGAAATCCTGGCTTGGGCCTACCGTTGAGTACCCTATTGTAGGCCTATAATAATAAATCCCTGTCTTGTCAGGCAGTCTTTGATCCGTATCTTTGTATCTCAGAATAGTGCATGAAAATAGCGTTTGATACATAGCGAGTATGGTAGGCTATTCTTCGTTTTTGATTAGGTTGTCTAATGTACTCCCGGCTTGAAATTGATATATAGGTTACTTAAGTTTAGCAGCATGCTTTCTTGCTATCCGCAGTACAAACGTACGTGGGTCTTGCAACGTGGGCGATGCAATAGCTAACAGTTGGAAGGCATGAGGTACAAAAACAAAACGGCAGACTACATGTATTTACGCGTTTAATTAGGCTTATACAATAGATTCGGTGCATTGCTTGGATCCTACATTTTTGATAATTAGATAGAATCCAGTATATAAATAATAGCGCATCAGATGGCGCAGCAGAATGAAGAGTGTTATAAAAATGTCTTTGACGTGAAGTCTGGTGAAAGAAAGGCTTGGAGTCTTTGAAAATTCGTCAGATAATATACCATGCTTCTCTGTTTACCAGATCACTCTGTGAAGCAGACGGAAGTCCCGGGCTATATACATCCGGCTCGACCAAACAACTTTTGTGACCACGACTTGGCTCACACTTTGAGGTTCCTGTGTCGAACGTATCATGATATCTCTTGACGTTATGTACAGAGTGGGCTATAAAAATCGTCCCCTATATTATTCTGTTTAAAATGCTACTGCATTTGTTTATATGTTTAAAATGACAACCATATAAATTGCTAGTCTGTTCTGCACATATTGATGCCAAAACCTAATGAGTATGTCAAAATGTTATTAACAAATAATACGATAGAATCAAAGCACCCCAACTGTATTATATCACAATGGTGAAACACAGGTGGAAATACGTGCTTGCGTATATGTCTAAGTAAAACGGCGAAAACTTCATACAACAACAAGACAGTCAAGTAAACAACTGTTCAATGTGCCCTCCGTGAACTTTGACTACAGTTTTCAATCTCGGTCGCCACTGATCAATGGCTTTGTTGATCAGTTGATAATCGAGACTGGCCCAGCAGGTACGCACTGTCTTTGAGATCTTCCAAACCCACGATCGGAACTCTGTACACATCTTGCTGCAGAGCACCCCAGACAACATAATCGACGGGGTCCGGGCTGTTCGGCGGCCAGACAGAAGGCTCGATAAAGTAAGGGTACGTTCTGCTGCAGAAACTCGACCGTTAACTTCACTGCTTGCCCCATTGTGTTTCCTGTAGAGTTGAGTTGCTTTCATTTAATTTATCTCATTACAAATTATTCAAAAATATTTGCACGAAATTTGCACATGTTACTCAGAACTGATTATATTTCAACGTGCGTTATTCACTTTAAATGTACATTAGCCTACTATTGGAAGACATAACTAGCTGACATGTGGGGGACGGTTTTTTATGGCCCACTCTGTATGAAAAACGAGTCGTTTTGAAACACCTGTCTAAAACATAGTCATACTTTTCTGCATATAACATATTTGTGCGAAAAAATATATAAGCCTACACTGGATTGTCTCGGATTGTTTCATGCAGACACCGAAGTGGAAATTTGCGTTGGTGCATCGCTTCCACGGTACAGTGACTACAGTCAGATTTGAACAGCGCCGAACTGTCGTTAATTGAGGTTGTGCAGCTTTACAAATAACGGCTGGAAAAAGCTTTTAATTTGACTTTAAAATTTCATTTAACCAAATTGTAAAAAAAATCAAATCATCACACGGAATTCAAAATCACCAAACGCTAGTGAGTAAAACGACAGTAAACAGCAAATATAGGAAACTGGTATTTCTGCTAGTGGTTTATATTGATACAATCTAAACAATTTTTGCCTGCTTGCTTCAGGATGTCTTAAATTTTAAATGGGTTAGTCGTTGAGTATCATTTTCAACGTCAGTCCAAATAAATTGTTTTAAATGTAACTCAGTAAACTTTATGTTTGAAAGTTTGTGTTTAGCAAAATTTTTGAAAATTGTTCGATATAATTTATTCCTAGAACTCGTGTGTGACATTGATGTACTGTTAACTTTAAACGCTGCAACATTAAATAATCTTAACGTCGTTATTTGCAGAAAACTTAAACTCTGAACGAAAAAGATGTTATGCTGCAAAATAGACAATAAGCTTAATCGTGCCGTTATTGTCTTAAACTAAATCAATTAAATTAAATTAAATTAAATGGTAAAAATTACTATCTGCATCGTTCATATTGAGGCCTAAAAAACAAATGATTTGATTTTGACTTAGGCCTAATATTTATTCAAATCACATTCTTAACAAAATGAGTTTTGATTTAAACCTAATTTAAATCACTGTTTTTGTAACAATTTTAGTTCGATTCAGATAATTTTTGGAGTGATTTTTTCATACCAAATTCGTTTCCTTTTAAGTGAGTGAGTGAGTGGTGACTAGCCTACCGTCAGCATGCAACATCGTTTATACAGGGTGGCCAAAAAAGTAAGTTATTGCACTTTGACCATATCTTTAGTAAATATTAAGTAATTTTCACATTTTTTACCAGTAAGCTCCGTAAAAAATTTCCCATTTGTGGCATGCACACCACACCTATTGTTGTCGCTACTTTACCTTGTAAAACATAAATATCCCAAAACCAACAATTTCTACAGATTGACAGAAAGTCCAATAATAAATTTTTTAAAGCATTTAATTGAAATGTTAGATATGAGCTATAGTAAGTGTAAGAAACATTGGATGACATATTAAACATCTTTTTGAATAATTTCAGCCGTTTTTTGCTTAAATTTTTAATGTAAATTAATGTTGGTTGGCGGCTGCAATTTTGCTCTGTTAATCGCATGAGCATTGTATTTCGATCGTGCGGCCCTAGAAGCTGTGCACTATTTTGCTAAAAGATGAAAACTTACTCTGTAGCTATATGTAAACATTTTGGTACTTACTATAATTGGTTTACAACAATTTACTTAAATACTTTTAAAAATTACCATTATATTTTCTGCCCATTTGTAAATGTTGCTATTATTTTTTATGTTTATGTTTTACAAGGTAGCGTAGCGACATAGCAAGTGCGATGTGCATGCTACTGAGTAGCAAATTTTTTATTGCGTCTACTAATGAAAAATTGTGAAAATTGGTCAATATTTAGCAAAGATATTGACAAAATGCAATAGCTTACTTTTTAGGGCTACCCTGTATGAATAGCTATAAGATGTGGCCGTGCTATAGGCCTGTACTTGGCAGTAGCACTGAGCTTTACATTCATCAGCAACGGTGTTGTGGGTTTACCTGCAGACATCGGTAAGTTAGTTCGGCTGATGCTGTTACTTGCGTATTTTTCACCCAATTATTATGACTACCATTTAACTATGATTATACGACGTAATCTGTATAAAGTTAGCCACATTTGTTCAATTTTTTTATAAACACAAGTTGTCTGGTACGTCGTAAATGCTTCAAAAATAAATATTTTAGTTTTGTACATGCGAATAGTATTGGGTGGAGATGAGATGCTAATACATGTACATAAGCGTCATATTTCAACAAATAAACGATATTGAACAATAAAAATTTTACTGCAAAAATGCTAAGTTATATGCTAATTAAAATGCATTTCCGTTTATGGACTGCATTGTTTTCAAATTATTTGTATTATACACAAGCTTTTCTTGCCATAAATTTTTTTTACAAAAATTTGCCTAAAAGTAACCAGAATTATTTTATTGAGAATTATAAACATTTATAACAATGATACAACAACAAAAAATTAATATAAACAGTTGTTAATTTTTATCATGTCTCTAAGGCAATAACTTATAGAAACTGCATCTTGTGGAATTACAAAGATTTAACTAAATAATACAACTACATTTTAGGAAAAACTTGAGGAATTATTCTTCACTGGTATGCTTTTGTGTAAATGGTTGATGCTGGTTGTGATTGTTGTGTATCCTGTGACAATAGTTGCGCTTTTTCTGTTTTTTTTTCTCCCCGGTAACAAAAGAAATTGCTGAATAAATTTATAAAAACGTAAAACGCAAATGTAAAGTCCTTCCCGAGCCTTAAGGCTCATGGAGCGACGCTGATCTCCGTTTCCTTGGCCCTCAGCCAGACACCAGTTTTTACACTACGAGACCACGGACACGGGGCCAGTGTATCGCGCGGTGTGCCTGCTTACGTTCCAGCGGTGAAGCCGGTACTAAATTATTCTGCTTGGTGACAGAGACACATGTGTGTGAACAACTTGCCTAAGGTCGTTACCCGGCAGTGTCACATGCATCTAACGGCGGGCTGAACCCCTTGTAACCTGTTCTGAAACTTCAGCGTGAAACACAAAGCAAGATGACTGATACACCATCATCCAGTGTCGAGCACCTGTCGGTTGTCATGACGACGGAGATAGCCAATGACGTCACTCAGACTACAAACGGTAACGTTGCCATGACTTCATCACCATCGCGTGGTATTGAATTTTATTTCCAGTGCGTTGTCATAGTCATTGGAATTGTGGGAACGACAGCCAACGCACTTATCCTGTACGGTTTTATTGTCTCAAAACAGCACAAAAAAAACGTGCTGATATTTCATCAGAATGTGCTCGATTTTTTGTGCTGTCTGTTTCTGGTAATAATATATTCGTTAAAGCTCTGCAATATCTATCTCAGTGGTTCCGGTGGATACTGGTTTTGCATGTTGCTTGTCAGTGAAAATTTTATTTGGTGTTTAATTCTCGCCTCTAAGGCCAACCTCATGATTGTTACCGTGGAACGCTATCTAAAAGCCGTATATCCCATATGGAGCAAGAAAAATCTGCGCAAATTGGTGCTGTATTCGGCAATGGCATTTGCATGGATCAGCGGTTTTGCCCACAACATTGCACTGACATTTGGCACAAGCGGCGTGGTAGACGGCGTGTGCTACGGGTATGTGTTCTGGAAAAGTCGAGTAGATCAGAAGGCCTACGGAATCTGGTATTTCCTATCCTTTTACGTTATTGTACTTCTTCTTTTCATCTACTGCTACTGGCGTATTTTGGTCGCCATTCGTCGTCAAGCACGAGTGATGGCCGCCCACAGTGCTGCTGGACAAAGCACCGCCGGTGCTTTGTCCAGCAGCACTGTGGGCGGCCATCACTTCAAGACGATGATTATTGACAACATTGTGAGACAAATTAGCATTTCGCGAGGTAGTGTAACGACACAACGATTAGCTGAACAGACAGAGGACACCGTAAAAGAAATTAACATATCGCAAGGTAGTGTAGCAACACAGTGATCAATTGGTACTAACGTAATCAAGACGATGATCATTGATAAGACTTGCGAGACAAATTAGCATTTCACAAGGTAGTGTAGAAACACAACGATCAGCCACAGGAGTCGGTATAAGTCGCTAAACAAACAGACAACATTGTATGACTAATTAGCATATTACCAGGTAATGTAGGCCTAGGACAAAATGGTCAACTGGTATCAACGTCATCAAAACGATGATTCTTGTCAGCGCATTTTACGCCGTCAGCGATATGCCGGTAAATGTCTATTACCTGATACTGAATGTTAATGCCAATCTCACGATACTCGAAAGCGGCTACTACGCATCTATGTTCATATCATTTTTCTACATCTGCGCCAACCCTTTTATCTACGCCACCAATTTCGATCCGGTCAAACGCGTTCTACTGAATCTGATTCCGTGCAAGAAGACGTCCGGGCAACCCACTGAAAGTGTCGAGATGACTGCGTCCCAGTCGGGAACGCGCATAGCGCAGTCGCGCAAATGACAAATCCTATAACAACACTGAAATTCGTGAACAAAACAACGAATACTTTGGCTAAAGTACTGAATTACTAGTATTGTTGCTGTTGCTATTGCTGTAGTTTGGCACATGTGTGCACCAGTGGCGTGACCAAAAATTCCCTGTCCCCTGCAGGAAAATCATCCACAGTCTTTCTCATTCCCCCTTTACGCTCCCTCTTTTTTGCCTTTACCACATGTCTTTTTTACCTTTTTCCTGTCTTTTTCTCTTACTCTAACTAAGCCTTTGCTTACAAGTAGGCATTTTGAGTGCAGGTAGAGGTCTGGGGAGCGCCGTGAGCTCGCCTAGCGGGGTCCGGGCAGAGCCCCGGCCAAAAAAGAACGTATTTTAAAGCATTTACGCGCCCCAGAAACTGCACCCAGTGACATCAAATCTCGTGTTTTTGCTATGCAAAAATAAACATTATAATTTTAAGCCCCCTATAGACTTGCGGGCCCCCAGGAGTGTACACTAGACATTACGTGCCAGCGAAGACGCAGCTGTGCATTGTGCACGTTTACGTAAGTGAACAGCCTGCGGTCTGCAGACTAGTTTGGATGCTGTACAGTTATCTGCCGTTGTCACGCCCTGGTGTTTTTGTGAGCGCACATGCACGCAGGTCTTGGAATCGTGAATGCAGCAAGTCGCCGTTTGAGACTGTGACGCAACTTTACTGAATGAAGTTTAAACGAATCTGATGTAAACTTGAATAATCAGTTTAACTGCCGCAACTTCAAACGAGGACGTAACGACGTACGACTCCGTCGTCTGTAGAAATAACCTGATATGTTGATGTAAAAGTTTGATAAATTTTTAGCCGACCGTACTTAAGTAACGGCCGAGCTATTGGCGTGGCTGTCGTCCGTCTGTCGTTCGTCAGTCACGGACGTATTGTGGTTAAACGGTGCAAGATAAAGCTTAGGTTGCTATTAATCATTAATAGAAACTCGCATATTGGCTTTCAAATGACATATAAATCATCGACCTTGGATGACCTTGAAAGGTCATAACGCACTATGCTATGCCAATTGTGCGGTATTGTGGCTAAACGGTAAGTCGTAGGGAGTCGAGATGGTACCGTCGGATAGGGCGGTGGCAACTTTCTATATGTTGCTAATAGTAACCATGTTTCTATCTGCAGCGGTTTGGCCGCAGTTTTCAATAGGAAGTTTCAAGCTACAAATGGCCGTATCTCGAAAACAGTGCGAAATAGGGCAAAGGTTACTATAATCACTAATAGAAAATGGCATACGCCCTTTCAAATGAGATGACGATCATTGATCTTGGATGATCTTGAAGGCCGGTATGCGCTATTGTGGCTAAGCGGTGAGATATAGAGCTTAGGTTGCTATTGATCACTAATAGCAAGTCGCCTATTGGTTTTCAAATGACATAAAAATCATTGATCTTGGATGACCTTGAAGTTCACTGACAACCAGTACAGTCGGCTATCCTAGCGGCAGCTGTGCTTCTTGTGGTCGTTGTCGTTGTTTTCCTGTTATAGGCCTATGATGACCGTTGTCGTAGGCCTATCATTAGTCCATGGGCCAGACCGGATATTGGTACCACCAAAGGGGGCAAAACCTTAGTGGCGCCATTTTGTTTGTAGGGTAATAAGCGACAATAGTTTCCAAATGAGTAGCTTAGTCATGACACACGGTACCTCTTTTTTCAAGAAAAAATGTATCATAATGCCTAATAACACATGTAGCCTAAGTCCACTTATATAGGTCTTATTCCTGTCGGATTTGCTTGCTAAAATTGATTTTATTGCATTTTCTGTTAGATTTCGTGACATCGTTTTGAAAAGTGTTGGGTTACAAATTTTTCTAAACCTCGCTGATATTCTGTTGCTATGGCAACGAAAAAGCCTTAAAACAGGCTTAGTGTGTGTAGGCTATATAACACTTGTGTTAAGTGTCTAAATGTGTTAAAAATTATGGCTGTAGTAACTTATTTATAATTTATGTTACTTTTTACTGGGAATTTGATGCTGTATATTTAACATAGCAGCGGGTGCTATGGACCGGGATTTTGCATCGCAACAGCTTACTCAGCAGAAATATAGGCGTGAGACCTTAACCAAACCTTAGTTAACATATAAACTAAGGCCAGTTATGACAGTTCTGCTTAGTAACCGTTACTATGGACGCCACAGTTGCCTAGTAACAATATTGTCATGTCATAATGCTACTCGTATCTGATTTTATTCTACTGAAATATAACAAGATACACCTAGCATAATGGTAAGTGACCTGAAAAATAATGTTTTACACAATTTTTTTTATGTCTGTAGTTAACTTTTACGTGCATATACGTGCTGCATCTCCGATGGTGGCACAGGGTATATTCAACAGCTGATAGCTATGACTAAGCTACTACTTTGGAAAGGCTATCATAGCAAAATATTACCTGTAGATACTAGAACTTACCCTCTTGTATGGTACCGATAATCCCAAAATCTGGTTTTGGCCCATGGACTACATCATTTAGGCCTACTCTACGTGTGATGTGCTCACTTAGTTTTTGAGCGGCATTTCGCCGACTATTGCAACAGTGTTAACGTGATGTGGTCTGTTCGTCAGTGCGTCAGTCGCATTCGTTTGCTGTGCTAAAGCCATTTCACACCGACCATCGTGTAAACCTATACATTGTACACGCTGAATGCTGCATGCAATTACGCATGCAGCGCTGCAATAAGTTCATCAGTTTATAGTGTTATCTGTAGGCCTAGGGCATATCTTGTACGATGGTTCACGTTTTTGTTTTCAGCTGAGTCGATTTTTGCTGCAGCCGAAATCCCGAAAAGTCACCACCGACATATTTCAGCAGGTCCTTGGTGAGCTTTAAACAATTACCGAGTAGAGTTGTGTTTTGAATTTTAACTCGAAATCAACCTAACCTTAACCCTGTGCACTGACTTTACCCTATCCTTAATCATAACTCCTACTCTAACCCAACATAAACCACCGCAACTCGACAATTGTGTTATTTTAAATAATATTCAGTAATAGTCCAAAATAAATGAAATAAGCGAATGAGTTGACTGACTGTTTTTTGAAACGCAACAAACGTGCGTCAACAACACATAGGGCCTATTAAAGCAAATCAAAAATAGCACACGGTGCACACCAAATACAAAACAAGTAGGCGTATATTAGACACAACTAAACTAAACTAAACTAAACTAATTAAAGCAACCATCTGTTAAAATGAAGTCTTGATAGTATTAAACTGACACTGAAGAAAAACAAAATTATGACAACGTACTCACAATTTTTGATCATCGTGTATCAGTATACTAAATAAACAATGGTGAGATCTTTGCATATTGCAGAAAAAATAATAACAATTAAAAGATGGTTACACCAAAGTACTCGAGTACGTAAGTATACCGTGTTGTCCGCAAAAAGAATGCCAATAAAATTTCACCATTCATAACTTCATAAAATATTAAAATAGATTCTCCAAATTCTTTCACTTTTTAAATCAGTAGTCGACTTCTTAAAGATTTCGTCACACTCTCAGCCTACCGCGAAATACAGCCAGCATTATTCGAATACCTTATACCCTGTTTACACGATGAAGCAAACCTGAAGCAAACTTAGAGCACAAGTCGAGCTGGAGTATTTTGGATACGTTTGCTTCATTTTTACTTCATGTTTGCTTCATCGTGCAAACGGGGTATTACTGAAAGTTACCCTGTACCTCACTTAGGTTTACTGTATAAAGAGGTAGCAACTATATATTGACGCATTTGTGGTATAACGTGATTTTCGATGATAACCTAACAATGCAAATATCATGCGAAGTTTATCGGCGAAATAGTTCGGAAAATGCCAGTAGGCCTAGGTCGATACTCAAAACGGCGGACGGTGTCCAGGAAGGTCAGGGTAGGTAGGCGGGGGTCGCTCGGCCCAAGCGTGAAGATTGACGTTTGGCAGAGAAGAACAAGACACTCGCTCGTTGGCGTTCTCAGCGTACGAGTTACGAACGATCTCAGAGAACCGTATCCGATCCCTGCAGTTATCGCCAGCAGCAGCAGCAGATTACCAACTAAGGAATAACAAGACAAAGATACACGCGTACGTAAGCTATATAGCCTATACAGGTAGTCCGTAAAAAGTATGCCCCAAACCTTCACGCATTGATCACTTCGTTAAACACTGGTAGATTTTCCGAACTGTTTCAGTAGCCATATCAGTAGTCAACGTGTTGCAGATTCCATCACAGTGTCACAAAACAAAGCCAGATTTATTTGAATACTTTACTGAAAGTTGGGCCTACCCTGCTTTGCCTAACATGCTTAACGATGTTCATGCCGTGCAATAACGGATGCAGAAATGCATTAGGTTAAATAGACGGCAAAGTTTCCTTGTGACTAACAAAAACAGCATTGGAAAAAGAAGAAGATGGGAATGTTATCTAGGCCTAATACTAAACTCTTTCTAAATATCATCATAACCATAATGTTTGTTTACTACCGGTATATGTGCATTATAAATAAAATACATAAAACACAATTACGCAAAAAATGTCAAAAAGAAATTGCAGAAACTGAGCAAAAACAGGTATTTGCATTAAAAAACCACAGCGGCTTGTAATCAGATAGCAGTTTTTAAAAAGTGGTCTAGTTATGTTGTTAACATTTCATTTGCAAACTGACCTAAGATTAAAACCGTCTTGACTAACCTTCTTCGTCTATGCCTACCTTACGTCGTTCATGACGTGTGAAAGCGGATGCAGAAATGCGTTGGGTTGAATATACGGCAGATAATCAGCGTTTTCGCACAACATCTTGGAATATTTGAACTTGCGTATTTCATCCAACTGAACTATCACAATACCGCAATGAATCAAATCGTTTATATTTAATGTTAGACAACTTCTCTGACAACACAGAAAAACAAAACGAAAACTTAAACTGAAATAAAGCACGATTTTTTTACAAACTGAGCGCATTTTTACAACTTGCGAACAACGTCAAGCACCAGTGAACGGATAGCAAAATGTCAAGCATTTAAAATATATATTTTCATTTAACAAAAAATAGCCAGATTTGTATTATGACGTTATTTGACAAATGATTGCGAAAATGCTATTTTTGCAGACTTTAATTCACCTGTCAAGAACATCAGTTATTGACAGAAGTGCGTATCTGTCAATGAAACACCGACCTCTGGTGAAGGGATACGGGTTGTGGCGGTTGTTTTCATGCCAAAAGCGATCTCCGAACTTTACATTGCGAAACTGTGTGGCGACGATACAAGTAAACGTGGGCCCAAGCATGCTTCCTTTAGCCGGGATCTCGGACATACCGCCGGCATACAGGTCTATGTCGTCAACGTGTCTGCCAACACAACAAAAACGCTGATGACACTGGCTCAACTAACAGGATACCATGTCATGTAGTCGATCTTTCTTAGTTCAAATCCGAGACACGAAAAAAACTCGAGTGATACATGACTCCGTGAGTCCACACACAGCAAAAACAAATACAAACAAGAAAGCCCAGCTGTCGCTAGGGAAGACGCGCTACAGCATATGCAGTTCCTGCTGGAGTACTGACCATAAAGATCATCCAAGGTCGATGAAGTTCACTTCATTTGAAACAAGAAGTATTATTAGATTGTGACCACTCTAATGTATTCCTCGCGCGTCGTTTGACGTATTAAGCGTGAAAATCAGTCCAACGGACTCGCCTACAGGCGAGTCCAAGAACCAAAAAAGTAAACACGCGAACACGGGAGGGGTGTATATTTCACCTATATGGGGAGCAAAAAACCCTGGGTGGAGTGAGCCCAAAATTTTTTTTTGGTGGTAGCGTCCACGGTGTAATCATAATCACGCCATTCAAATTTGATGGCGATCGGTTTAGGGGTTTTTGGTTGGCTAAGCGTCAAATTTTGCAATTTGCCATAGACTTTAAAGGTCGTCCTTACAACACTCACACTACCTTGTGAGATGTGATATGGCGCCTCAAAGATAATGGGGTCACGACCTTGACGTTTTGCGGTCACGTGACGATTCGACTCCCGGGGTTCAACTTTCTATGGGTGGTCCATAGTGACCATGCGTCTATCTGGCACCGTTATTGAGATATGGCCGTTTGAAGTTTTTCCAGGAAGGCTTTTCCAGGAACAGAGGGAGACGCTGAAAATGCAAAACTGGAATTTGCCCAACCCAGGCGCTCATTTTCCGTTATATTCCAACCTTGCTTTTTACCCCTGCATTTTCTTGTGCTCCATTTTCCAGTCTCGCATTTTCAGTCGCCCCGAACCGAGGTCGGTCGTCGGTCGGTCCTCAATATTACACTGATCTCATATACTCTTCTTCGCTACGTTACGAACGTAGCGCGCGATGAGTAAAAATGTATGCCGTTTCCTATTAGTGATTAATAGTAATCTTGGCTGTATTTCTTACCGTTTCCTAGATATAGACAGTTATCAGTTAAAACGCACATTTTTTACCCTCCTCCATTCAACCCCAAATTTGAAAATGTTCCCCTTGAACTAGATCACTGAAATTTTGCAGGCCTAAGTTTAACTCACAGGGCTAATTATTTGTGTAAAATTTTTCCCTATATCTTACCGTTTAGTCACAATACATCCGGGACATACGGATGGAGGGAGACAAACGACGCATCGTACCATAGACGCTTTACAGTATAGCTTAGATAGTAGCTTCTATCCCCCCAAATCTGGAATCAAAATCAAGCGCAATTTCCCCTTACTTTACGGTTCAAGTTTCCCCTAATTTTGGACTTGAGTCGCCCCAATTCTGGCCTTCTTTTCTCCTCTAGGAGGAAATTTTGTTAATGGAGTGACTTGAAAAATAAAGAAACTAAAAAAGGAAGGAAAGTTTTGTTAAGTACGTTGCCCAGTAAAAAATAAGAAAAAAGTTTCGATCTACACCCTTAACAAAACTTCCCCTTACTTTTCACTAAGCGCAAGCTGCACTCACAAGGTATAGGAATAGAAGCCACTGGCTATAGCGCGTCAAAACACAGACAAAATATACAATGTGTTTATTTAGTTCCAGGTTCCTGTATTATGAGTTCGAATCCAGTGAACTGGAGTCCGAGTCATAAAAGTTCAAGTCCGAATCACAAGACTCCGAGTCCGAGTACGAGACGGAGTCACGAAAATAAAAACTCCCGTCGACTGTCGGAGTCGAGTGCAGAATTCAACGTTTAGTCTGCCAGGAGCATAAAAGTAGCATCGCATGATAAATAATGCGGTACGGGAGCATTGCGGAAATTTATATAAAAGTTAAGAATTGCCTGATGTACAACACACATGTAGACCTGTAAAGCGCTCGAAATCTGTCGACAACCTGCTTTGGAAGTTCAACCAAATTGTCGAATGTCTCCGCTTTTTTCAAACCGCACCCGGTTCGATAAAAATTGTAGCCTTGACATACACACGAATACACACGAATTACGAACTGCAGTACCCTATACATGACGTCTTTGTCACAGACGTTTCGTGCTTGGATTTCTAGACCGGCTTCACAAATATCTGCATCTTCCCAACTTTTTTCGGTAGGTAAGTTTAATTGAAATCCGTCTTTAACTTGCAGACACGCTGCACAATGCTAATGAAAACAAAATCCACAAACAAAATTTGAATTCTCCCTCTAAAAACTAGTCAATTTTGATTTGTTCATACAAGCGTAACACACATACATTTTCTGTCAAAAATATATTTTTGTGTTATCACACCCATGGTTGTGAACGTAGTTAGCAATTTCAAAACACACAGTAATATACATGTAGGCCTACTGTAGGCCTACACAATATCATCAAAAAACAACATGGTGACCACATTCATTCACAATAAACAAAAGCAATCATTAAGCCTTCGCAAGACAGTGTAAGTTTATTATATATTTAGACAATACCGTAAACTAAGTATATATGTATAGAAAAGATGTCGAAGATTATCGTTACGACCAACCAGGCAGAGCGTGATCTCGTCCGCGCTGGATGTTGAGCGATGGCAAATCATTACCGACTCCGTACGGAGGATCGGTCGTGAACAGATGACATGATACCTGCTTCGTGAAGAACTGGTCGCTAGCTTGTGCACTGTCACCCACCATACCCGCCAACACCGCGTCCATTCCCTTGCTAGGCTCCGCGTACAGTACGCTCGGGTCGAAAAATTGCTGTTCAGCAACATAAAAATGATGCGCAATGGCAGTTCAATGTCATCAAAAATCGTTGATTTATTTTGGGACAAATCGAAAGCATGCATGCAACTTTCTATTAGTGACCAATAGTAACTTTGGCCCATTTATGATATGCAGCAACTTATTCGTTAAAAATTGAACATTTTTCTTGCCCACCTTTTTTCTACCCCAACTTTAACGGTTTCCATTTTCACTAGATTGCTGACGTAATGCGTGCGAAAAGCGAAAATGACAGCTAATGCAACTCGCGATAGCTCAACTTGTATAGGGTACTGTGTCCGGAAAAAGTGACCCCATAAACATCGTACAATGTCAAATCTGAACGAATCTGACTAAAATTTTGGACACTTAATTCATAATAAATTGTTAAAACAATCGCCAAATTTTGTGGAAAAATATTAATTATTGGCAAAAGTATTAATTGTTGGATATTGATAACAAATTATCTTCGTTACCAATATGGCGTTACATAGAAAAAAACACAAAACCCTCTGTACATATGCGTACGTAACTCCACAAACAATATCCGATTTTTACTAAATTTTACACCAACAATGCAACATCTGTTGCCAATTAAAGTGCCAAACATTAGTTAAATTTGCTAACGCATACAAGAGGTACAGCGGCTTTTGTGAGGTTACCACAAAACGTGAAGTGTCCACTATTAAACAACCGTTTGTTTAATCCTGACAGTGTCCACGGTTTGCTAGAAAAGTTTGCGATAAGCTTTTTAGCACGGTACTATTTTTTCTCTTGTTTCAACATGTTAATTAAAACACAATCGTCCGCAGAAAGTATTATTTTGTTATTGTTTAGTGTTGACGTCATTTTGATTGCGTCAACAAACGTGACTTTCGATCGAACGACTTCAGCATAACGCCATAACGAAGATATTTTGTTATCGATATTCAACAATTAATAGCTTTGTTAAGAAACAATATTTTTAACGTAATTCGGTGATTGTTTTGGCAATTTATTAGGAATTAAAAATACAAGATTTTATTCAGTTCTGTTTGAGTTTGACATTTTTAGGTCTAGGTTTATTGTACGATGTCTGAAATTACTTTTTTGGACACAGTGTATTATTTCAGACTAGGTCTGATAATGTTATTGCTGAATGTATGAATATGTTCAATTGTTTGCCTGTAGCTGATGCAATTTCTAGACGTAAATTTTTTTTTGTCTCGGTTCAGTCAAAGCAATAACTTTTTATGTTATCTGTGCTGTCTTGCTGCATTTTGAGCACTGATGGACATTATATTACATCTTTAAGTCTTAGTTAAGTTTTAGTTAAGCTTTATTATTTCTTTGCTGTTGTGTGTGTATTATTATGATTAGCGTACATCAACGTTTACACCAGACATGCAGACGGACGCACACACAGACTACTTTACGATGGCAATAACACGGCGAGGGTAAAAATTCCCAAAACAGAGCATTACTTAATAAGCATTGACATCAAATGTTTAATGAATAAAATGGCGAAAGTACAAAAAACGAATTAAAATGTCACATAATTATCGTACTGTGGTGAGCGGAGAGCCTTGGAGGACGTTATAGTTGGCGTCACGAGCTTCGAACATACTTTGGATCTGCGAATGACCAAACCTGAAGGCCGCCGTTGCAAATTCGTTGGTAGCACTCGGATTAACACTTGCATCGTAGCCTACAAGTGACACGACACCTGTTTGGTGTGGAATTGGTCACTGGCTTGTAAACTTTCACTGATCATACCCGTCATCAGTATAATATAAACTACAATAATGTTCGTGAAGTGTCACGGTTAGCGATAGTTATGTACCGTGTAAAATGTACACGGTTTAATATAAATAAATATAAATATAATATAAATAATATAAATGTACACGGTTGATATAAAATCCAAAGATTGTTTTGACCAATTACTGTTATTTGTGGAGAATTTTTTTACACAAATCGTTCTTATTACTTTCAACGCTTAGTCAGGTTTATTTTTATTTGCAGCACGGTCAAGTTATGAGCATGCAATAAATTCGTCTCGTCCAATTATTACCGACGTTTTGACTGCATTTGACGGGCTATTAGTTGCAAACTTTGACAAAAACTCATGCATCAAATAAAATGGCTGTTTTTACGATACGAACACAAATAACCAGTACAGTATCCAAATTTATCTTGACAGTTTAAAGAAAAAGAGCGGGCATAGAGTTTGTTACACCTTAATCCTACCTTGACTGTATTATTATTATTATTATTATGCACAAAAAGATTAACGTGGCATTCAGTCTAAGATAAACTTCAAGAATACGCAACATTATTGAGTCTAATGCTTGGATGCCATATATTATATATATTTATATATCTATTTCGCCATACAGACAGCAGCAACACATTATATACAAATAAAAAAAAATTAAAAAACGAAACAGAAAGAACACACTTGAGCCTGAAACCTAAATAAAGAAAAAATACAGTACACAAATTCAGAAGATACGATTATAAAGCAGAGGCATTAACGATCTAAACAGAGTCGACTGATGTAATTTACTAAAAATTTTGAACGTCTTTTAGCAACCAACACATGAAGACTGGTTAACCCAGTCATCTGCCAAATGAAATCTATTATTGTTAAACGATACTGTAAACGTTTTAGCTACTGCTATATTTATGCAGTTATTCAAACTGTTAATATCATAAACACGATGAAGCAATGACTTTATTGCATATAACAGAACTGGTAAGCAACAACTACGCAGCAATTCTATGGTAATCAATTCTGAATTTCCTGTAAAACTTTTTGCATAAATGCAGTTAAATGTATACAAACTTTTTATTTGCTTTTATACCAAGATATTTTAAAGATTACTCTTAAGTTTAAAAACTAAAACATCATATGCCATCTCAGCTGATTTGTGGTGATCTGCGGTGTTTAGGCAGACCGCATTTTGTGCACAGTCTACGGAGAATTTAATGTATTTAACGGACATCTGCATTCTCGACTCAGAACTATCTGCTAACCGTTCCAGTAGCCAGCATCGGCCGTTTGAAGGCCGTAAGCTCGCATCACATCACGTCCCAGAACGGTCGGCAGCCATTCGTTGTACACTGAATGTTGCCATTCGGCAATGACGATGCGTCTAGCCTCCTGGTAGAGTCTTTCGCCGTTCCAGTGCCGGTTTATTTCATGTAACTTTCGCTCGATACGATTGTGTTCGCGCACCCACATTGTGTGCGTTGCCATCAGGCCGCTCCACTCGTTCGCTCGTCCGTCGCCTAATAACAATAGCTTCCATTTGCCAGATCGCAAACATCGGCAGTAAAATGCAGCAAGTCGATATTATTAATATTGATTTGACTGGATGTTCTTCTTAAAGCCCCAAAATTAGCCCCATACTAAGTAACAATTTGTGGTACTCGCACTGGAAAAAATTGACTACTGGAAAAAACCACCAAACGTTTGGCATTAACTTTCTCAAATCTTAACTCATTTTCAGAATTCTTTCACTGCTAATAAGAATATGTAATTTTTAACAAAATCGCTTTGTATTTTACACCATACATTAAGTATGTTTCCGCATTACCTTGAAAAAGTTAATAGCTCAGATGTACGCGTATTACAAATAAGAACAAAAAAATAACAAGTAATTTGAACGAAGCTCATGAGACGCGCGACAGCCTTAGCAGTTCCTATTCGCAGATTGTCTTGATCTATCTCTATCCCTTTTGTCGAAATTCACTCTTGAAAACTGCGCCGAAGCCACAAATTTAAATAAACCCTACTAAAACCCCTATTTTGGAGTTCAAGGTCATTCAAGGTCATCGATGTTGACACCAATAAAAAGCTTGTCACTATTGCTTGTTATGATAAGCAGCACGTCTCTTCTATCTGCAACAGTTTTCACGCTACACGAGCATAGCGGTAAAATAACCACTTTTTAGCGGGGTAGCCGTCTTTGACGCTCGCCTGCGCGGGCTTCATTGAACCTAGGGGGTCGGGTCTTAGATTGCTAAAATCCACGTTTAATGCTGAAAATTTCATACGCAGGTGGTCTTTGTCTATCTCCAGCCATTTCGTCACAATTCAGTGTTGAAATGTGCGCTGCATCCAAAAATTGCGAAAAATTCACTAAAGCCGCTTTTTGGTGGGTTCAAGGTCATTCAAGGTCATCGATGTTGACAAATCTATGAAGCCCGTTACCAGTGTTTGTTACGATGTGCAGCAAGTCTGAACCTATCTGCAACCGTTTTCACACTATAACAGCCAACAGCGGCAAAATAACGTCTTTTTAAGGGGAGAGGTATCCCTTTTTGATGCCCTCGTTTGAGGGAAAACCCCTCACCCAGGAGCATAAAATTTTGTCATTAAAAACTAGAGTCATTGGGGCATGACAAAGTAAAAATTTCGTGATCCTAGCATACACCGTTTTGATACAGATCACAAGTGTGACAGACAAACGGAGAGACAGACGCTTAAACGAACGTTCATGTTGTCATACGGTTTAATGGAGATAGGCGTGTTGTTTCCGACTTTGCTCAAAGTGTCCGCCGTTCACTTGCACGCATACACGAAGAAACTTGTTCTCAGCTAATAACGGATCTAATTAAGTCACTAATAAATCGTTGTTTACCGGCTTTGAAGCAGAAGGTAGTGCGATTGTCTCCACGACATTGTTTGTCTTTCGGATTCAGAGGCAGAAGCGGTTTATAGTAGCCGGCTGGATGATTGGTCACTCTTAGTCGTCCTCGATCTGGCAGACAATTTATTAGACTTATGTACTATATATGTAAAAAAACTTACCAGTTTACAACTGTGTGTAAGGATGATGTGATGATATCAGTCCTCTAAAACAGCAAGAATCATTTGGGTAACTAGATCATCATCATCATCATCATCATCGACAACCGTGGGCTCAATGCCCGTTGGTGTCTGACAGACTTGTAACAAGTCCAGCAACAGCCAAGTCCAAGTCCTAGTCCAAGTCCCCTATCCTCAAGTCCAAGTCCAAGTCCAGTAGAAAAAAACGAACCTGCAAGCAGTTTTATCCCATTCCAATATTATTTCTCTTGCTGTTACTGAGTAAAACACTTTATCGTACACAAAAAAAACTAATCCTTGAATATTGTTAGCAAATTTAATTGATGACATTAATTCCTCTGAGACCTTTACAATAGCAAAGTTAAACAAATTAAAACTACAGTTACAGTCTGTAAAAATAAAAAATAAAATTAAAAGTACACAGAAAGAAGTAAAAGTGCCATGTAAAAATTTTTGAAATGACAAAAAAGTGACATTGGTCCTTTATTCACATGAACACAGCCTAATACGGAATGTTTTAATATGAAATTAAAAGAATACAGACTGACCTATGACTTCTTTACGTAAATCGTTTTTTTCCATCACTGAGCCCAATATGTCGACGTCCAGCCATTTAAGACGAAAAGCAGGATCCAGAACAGCAGCAATAACATAGATATCGCTGCCGAAGTTACGGTCAGTGGTTTCTGTATGGCGTAACTGTGGTGGTGTAGCTCTGATGAGAAGACCCGAAAATCTGTCCAGGAGGGAGGCCAGAAGAGCTTCAACAACAGGTTTACAGTACTTGGCACAGCTCTGCCATTGCTGTAGATGTGAACGCAATGAAAGTACTGCTAGCAAGACACAAGAAATGGCGTATTGGCGTCGTTTTTACACCGATTTACAAAGTCACAGTGAAGTAGTCTGTTACAGTGCTATCGATCTTGTAAGTACAAAGGACTTGAAAAAGGACTTGCTGGCAGAGCCTCCAAGTCCAAGTTCAAGTCCGAGTCCTTAGAGCCCAAGTCCAAGTCCAAGTCCAGCAAAAACGGACTTAAGTCCGGACTCGAGTCCAAGTCCGGACTCGAGTACTACAAGTCTGCGACAACTTAATGAGCAAGCGTGAAAATTTTGGCGTTTTTCTGCCCCCATATACGATTGCCAATGAAATGTTTGAGACATTTATCCTGGCTACCTTGGCTACATTGCAAGACGTGAGAATATTAGTGGTTTCGCCCTTGGCTACCCAGGATTCACGCCGCTGATTGATAGAGCTGCGTAGTACCTCTGTCGATGAATTTGAAGACGCCGCGGAAGCCGGTGTTGTTCGTCTGGACGTGGTCAGTGTGGAACTCGAGGATGAGGTAAGGAGTAGAGGAGTAGAAGCGACGTTGAGCCAGCGATGACAGCGTGTCATTACCACACAGCTCGTAGTTCCACTCGTTCTGTTCGTTCACCTCAGGACGTTCCAGGTCCAAAAACAGCCGCACGAAGTCCGTGCACCTGCGCACCACGTGACGTCCCGCGTCCAATCAGAGTGCGCCATCATTCAGAAAAATGGCGCAAAGTGTAACATGCATGTTTTAGGTTGTTAGGGATTGGGCTTACATAATCTAGTGGGCCGGGGCGCTACGGCAACGTCGGACATGGGAAGGAGTGGCGACGTAGGGGGATGATTGGCGGTTGGTGTCTACGAGGAACGGCGACCAGATATTTCGGAGTTCTTTGGCTGCCGTTGTCGCAGGGTGACAGACGTGCACCAGAAACCGGGAGTGCCTACGTGTTTGATGACTGTATGCGCCCATTGTGTAATATAACGTGTACATACAACCGGTCTTTTACTCAACAAATAGGCCTAACACACGCTACACGAACGCACAGCTGAGTCTGCAGTAATCGAACGGCACTTCCTCAGCGGTCGTGGCGATCGTAACAAGTCGGCCGTGATCGTAACACAGGCTATGTCGTACACAGATCGAGCAATCGGACAGTTTCGGAAACGATTAGCCTCGATCGTTGCAGTGAAGGTTGATCATTTTGAACACTGCATGCAATGATTAAAACTAACCGCTTTTTGAAACTGTCCGATTGTTTGATATAGCCTACGTGAAGCATGTATATTCCACTTTTTGTGTACTGCCCAGCACACTTGTATTCAAAAAACAAACATATAAAAAACAATGTACAAGATCTTGTACAAATCTTGTACAATGTACAATATTTGTAGTCAACAGATAAACTAGCTTCGGCTGGATTACGCAGAAACCGTCTCGAGTCTGAAATCATGAACTAATTTTAGGTTCAGGTAAAATAGGTTTAAAGTTCGACGATAAAATTATAATAGACAGAAATCGTGAAATTTTAAGGCTGAGATCGCTGTTTGATATCAACCCGTGACCATTGGCTGTAAAATGTCAACTGACGAGCGTTATAAATAGGCAGCAGGTAGGCCTACAAAGTGTTATGAAATTCCTCGTCACAATACGCATTTCACAGAAATATTTATAGTTAATTCTATTAGAAAAATCCGGCTATGAAACACTGGTTTACCGTGTTGTGACGAAATCCGTTCTTAGCCTTTCAGAAGTGTTAATAATAAACGGACAAAGTAGTCGGACAAGCTGCTATCTTGCGAGCTGTCGGGGGGGGGGGTTAATTATTAAAACGCATGTGGTGCATGTGCATGAGTTATGGCCGCCGGCCAGTGAGTCTGGAACAGCTCTGAGTGCATGGAATCGTCGTTGTTCGTCGTCCCGTATGCATTGCTACGGCATTTTGAATAATTCCAGACATTGCTGCTCGTAGACATGCAGGCAATACCACTGCAGTGCATTTTTTGTCACTGCTGTGCTTATACGTATTATTCCGCAGTGCATAATTAGTCTCTTGCGACTGTCTGTGCTCTGTATTAGCAAAATGTATTTAGTTCATTGCTAGAAGCTTAACTTGCCAACAACCTTTGCAAAATACACGAGTGGCACGCATTTTCTGTATGAAAATAATCCCTTTATGCAAATTGAATGTTTTCAGCTGCATGCAACCAGTTTCTATATTCAACATTTTGCGCGTGATTCGCAACAAACACAAGTGTTTGTTGAAAAATTTCTATTTCACACGGCCTGAGTTGGAGTGATAACAGCGTTTTAGCTTAAGTTACAGCAACAGCGACGTGACGTTAGCTGTGTTTTTGAGCAGTTCACGACATTCAAGATTTACAGAAAGTATCTATTTTAGGTGTTTTTTGCATCTTGCACGTCTTGTCGGTCTCTTTTTGTTGATATGAGCCATGATGTCTGATCGAAACAAACGCCGATATACGCCCAGTGGAGACATGATATGCGACCTTCCGCTTCGCTATTCGTACTTGCCCTTTGTACTCTACTGCTAAAAACTGGCACATCGAATATTCCTCGTCGGTAAACTGTCCAAATCAATTTTATTTTTCACGCGTTTTTGCATTTGAGTTAGAAGTTCGAACGAAACAGATAGACGGACAAATCGACAGGCAAGACCCTTAATGCGGCTATATTAAAACGGCCGCACAAATAGCGCAATAACTTATTCTTATTAAGTTTTTCCTCCTTAGTTTTTCTCATTTGCTCTCTCGCGGATAAAACTCGGAGATCACCGACCAGCTCGCGTCTTATAAATCTTAAAGTGCGGCAGATTAAGCCAACGCAGCTGGTTTCTAAAAGCACTATAAATGTTTACTTGCTTACTTATTTACTGAAAGAAAAAAATAAACATATTTTTCTGACTTGCTGGTGGCGGGAATCTGGAGATCGAAGTGGCTGAAGGTGATTTCGACGATCTGCTGCGGTGCTGCGGTGAACGTGTAGAGTACACAGTTGATGTTGGTCGGGTAGATCTGCGGATGATTGGGCGATGTGAACACACCTTGCTGTCGCTCGTCACCGCTAGCCTGATAACTCACGCCATCACTGCTGCTGCTGCTGCTGCTGCGGGCACGACTTCTCCCGCCGTACATGACGCAATGACATGCTGTGCACACCACAACACCCGAACACCGTAGTTTGAATAAACGTTTACAAAGTTTTTTTTCAACGTACAGAAAAAAGTAGGTTTTATTTTTATTATTTTAATAAATGTTGAGCGCGCAATACAGCTGTACTTCCACTAATAGTGCATAAACCGCAGAACAAAAAGACATACACATATATGTTATGGGGACTTTTAGTAACAAAACATAACCGTTTATTTGCTCAAAGGAACGACTGGCTATTGCAATTCAAACCAAAAAAATGTCAGCAGACAACCAGCAGTAACATACTGTAAACTAATCAAGTCAGTTGAAAGCAGCCAGCTTAGTGCGTTCGCCAGTTTATTTGACTACAGAGCCGAGAGTCGGACGCCTCTGCTCAGTAGCGCGATTAATGAAATCCCGGCTTAAGTCGTCCCAACCGAAGTAAATGATTTTGTCCAGGGTGCCGAAAGTAAAACGTTTGCAATAGACTTAATGCTGACGCTTCAGCAGACTTGTGTTAAAATTTTCTTCGTATTCCATCAATTTCTATCGCAAAACAGTTTGGGAGCACCATTTAGGGGGCTTAGTTTATAAGCAGAGATGAATGTATACAATTGATTATATCATTTTATCTGTTCACATCCAATAACACTAAATCGTCATAATTTAATAAAAAAATGTAGTTTGCGCTACATTATTTTACTTACCTTTTTGGTTTATCTTGAAATAACTGCGGATTGATTTAACAATTTCTCGACCAATTGTTGATTGATTATTTCACCCAAAATTATCGCTAAATAGTTACCACTAAATTTTGCCGGTAGTTAGTCAGTGAAGACATATGAGAAATTTTCTACGTCCACACTGTTAAGAATCTCTCAATCAATCATTTCCAGTTGACAAGCTGTTCGCGCGTAAAGTGTTATCTGTCGACGACATGCAGTGAAAGTCCTTGATCGAAGTTGTCAACTATGACATCGGCATAAAGCTTTTGCTTCATATCCCAACCGCAGCATGCGCAGCCAGCTGGCAAGTCATACTCCGCCCAGAACAAGTTGGATTTCTACAGTACTTTCAGTAGCCGTTTAAAAGCAACTCAATGGATGTCGAAAGGCGGTACCAAATAGCATTGCTGCCATTTGGCGGCATCTCTCCGCACTTTTGTCCTCGACTAAACAAGCGACGACGTCGGCCTAGTGCAGACATATTATGCAGTCGTCCGCATTTACTTAATTTGACTGCTGGCGTAAGCACGGCCTGACATAAACTTATCGCGAACGTCGCAATCCGTTTTGACGCTGGCTTTGTTTTCGTGAGATACAAGCAGACTATTTTTTGGAGGTTTTCCAGGACTGGTAAGCGAAGAAGTAAACATTGGCACACCGGTTACTATTTCCGAAAGAAAACGTTAACACCTATTTCACTTTGCATTTTCTGTAGCTTTTTACTTTCGAGTTATGAGTCCGTACGGGACAGACGGACTGACGGATGGGCAATGAAAATAGCCGCATAAAAAGATGTGATAAATTAACGCCAGCACTGCTACTTCATGCATGAGACAACTATCTGACAACGTTGAAACATGTTCTGATCTCTGAAAACGAGTTTGTCGTGATCAGCGAAGCATGTCGCTCCACCTGACATAATTATGTGATAATAGCTAGACTCAGTTGCAGTATAAACGCCATACATACAGCTGGACAATTGATGGCAAATGCACGCGAAATCATCACCCATCAGCTGTGTACGGCTAGGTCATGGTGATGTACATGTACGACAAAATAGAATTAAACAAAACAAACGAAAAAACTGAAGACGGTCGCAGTTGACGCTGTTTAGCCTACTGTTTATCACAGAAAAATGCGATGCTATCGAGTTACAGAGAAGTGTTATTTTATCACAGGATTCGCATGTACCGTGGTAAAACAAAACAAATGTTTTGCAGTTGTTTCAACTTTTTTTATTTCGTTTCTACGCGCGAAAGCAGCTACTGCTGTAACGCGTCTTAGCCATCTAAGCCGTCTGTATGTCCGTCCGTCCGTCTGTCTGTCACACGGGTGGATCAGTCAAAAACGGTGCAAACTAAGGTCACCAAATGTTTAACTTCAGCTGCTTGAAAAACTTTAGTTTTAGGAACCGTAAACCTTTTTCATAAATTCGAAGGGAGTTACCACGAACGAGGGCGTTAAATGAACAGGAGTAGAAAAAATTTGCGATTTTTAGCCAAGAAGTCGCTGTATCTCAATAACGTTGCGAGATAGGGCCTAGGTTACTTTTAATCACTAATACAAAGTCGTACACTGGCTCTCAATTGCCACCGAATTCAATGACCTTGGATAACCTTGGACGCCAAAATAAAAATTTTTATGGATTTTTCGGCGATTTTGGGCTGCGAGACACATTTCAAGAGCGAATTTCGCCAAAATCAATAGAGATAGCCATGAACAAGCTGCAAAAAAATTTTCAGCATTAAACTATACTTCGATGTTCTAAGTCTCGCTTTACTCGGTTTAAGGAAACTTGCGCACAAAGGCATCAAACAGCGATACCCGGTAAAAGTCGTTATTTAACCTTTGTTGGCCAGTCTTTCGTGAAAATGGTTGCAGATAGGCATGGGCATGCTGCCTATGACAGCAAGCACTAGTAATGAGCTTTTTAGTCATATCAACATTGATAACTTTGAAAGACTCTGAACTTCGAAAAAAAGGGTTTTTTGTGATCTTTGGCTGCATCGCACACTCCAAGAATGAACTGCGACGAAGTGGCTAGAGATAGACTGACAGTTCGAGAACAGGAACTGCTATAGGCTTTCGCGAGGCTCGTGAGCATTAGCTCAAAGTTCTTGTATTGTATTCTATCGCATTAGTGCTATAGCTTTTACTAGCTGTACGCTGTTACGTCATACACGCAGCCACAAAAGCTGGACCACACAGAAGTCTGTCAAGACGTGAACGAGTTTTCTGCATCAACTCTGAAACAAACACGCGGCCTACTATAACATCATTGACCCATCAATAGACACATTCTGCAACAAATGTCATCAGTCATCTAAAACACTAACTTGGTAAATTTTTCTGCTACTCAACAACAAGGACTCGCAATCCTCGGTACAGCTGATCTGCCACTGGATATCCCGACGACCGATCCGCTGCAGGTGATCGCGTACGCGCTGTGACCGACCGTTCTCTCGTGAGTCGTGACACACGAGACGTCGCACTCAGCAGCAGCAGCAGCGTAATCAGAAGTGAGATAAAAGATGCCGCAAACTGCTTTGACTGATGACAATGTTTCTGCACTTTATACACTTGACTGCAGTGCAGAAGACTGCAGCTGGCTGAGTTCAACGAATCATCGATCAGCTTGAGTTATTTATAATACAGCGCACGACCGAGCGATGCCCATCGCAACGTTGAGGGATATATCTTTGTATGCTGCCATTTTTATTGTCTCGGGGTTTCAAAAGTTAACATCATAAATTAAACAGAACAGATTCTAAGTATTTTGCCCTAACAGTCGTAAGTAAACAAGTAACCAAAATAATTTGGTAAAAACAAAATTTCTGGCCGATGCTGTTCCGTGGTGCAATTTCTGGCCGTGGGGTTTAACTCCCAAATGTCCTTTTTCCTTGAGAATTTAGGAATTACCATCTACACACAACGTGCTGTACCTGCCGAAATAGATGTAAATTCATCGAACAAATGTGATAGACGACAAACCACGCTACAGAGAAATGGGCAGCTGTAGGTAAAATCGATTGTACTAAAATGAAAAAAAAACAACGGGAAAATAAGGAAATGAAGAGACGACAGAGTTTTTAAGCCCTACTCCAGCAAGAAGTTTAAAATAATTTTTTAAAAAAAATATTTGTACTTCATCACCAGTCAGCTTCTCCAAACGTCAACATTTGCTGCTGCTTTTTAATCCCGGCTATGTGCCACTAGTGAAAGTCCACACCTCTGATTCTGACAGCTTAATAG
>Ga0209671_1000460_pt1 | contig 26877 bp, 20 predicted proteins | sample WorMetHERISLAND2_2_FD_187401 | JGI IMG/M metagenome (GOLD analysis project Ga0209671, IMG submission 187401) | Marine gutless worms symbiont microbial communities from Max Planck institute for Marine Microbiology, Germany - Olavius geniculatus... | ecosystem: Host-associated > Annelida >...
ATTGAACCAGGACTGTTGGAGTTATTGTAAAAGGTAGCAGGGGTCCGTTTTTTTTTGAGACACAGTGCAGTACCATTAGCATAAGAATGAAAATCAACCCTATACAGATCACATATTGCACTAATACAGCAGCATAAGAAACTTGACAATTCACAATAAATTCAGAACCACGCACGAGAATATAGCTTGTGTTTAGTGATAAAAAGATACTGTAAAACATACAGATTCACTGAAAATATGGAAATCTGTACCTATCGCACTGAAACAGTGAAGCAATTAAACATGCAGATGATGCACACTAATATTAAATCATTTTGTTGACACAGACTGTCAAGCCTCACACAAGGCTAACGCTGTCTGTAATATTTATAGCAATGATATCAGTAGAGGAATGTGTGCCGTGCGGGGATGGATCCCTTCAAGTTCAAATTCAAGTTCAAGTGGCTGCCTTGTCAGTAACAGCAATGCCTTATGGTAAAGTATCAGAGATGTGCAAATCCTGAAATTTTTGAGTTCACGTCAGTCCGGCAGATTTTGACCAAGAATCTGCATCAGTCGGCATCCGCAACAGCAGAGAAATACTGGATCTGCTGTTTGTCCATGTCCGCATTGAATAAGCCTAGGTCTCTATCTTTAGTACGTAAGGTATGCCACAAAACATAGGCCTATAGCAAATTACAATTTACCAGTTACAGTGCCGCTGTGCTATGAACACCTCAACATGCATCAGTTTTTCTGTAATTAAGTTTTATTAGAAAAAAATACACTCGCGACAGAACAGGATCTGCGTCAGTCTGCATCTGCAAAATATCCTGCGGATCTGCGTCCCTGACTGACGTGTCCACAGTCCGCACATCTCTGTAAAGTATCCAAAAATCCGGTCCTGTGACCCTGACCTTTGATCTAAAACCTTGAAGTTCAATAGGGTTCTCGCGGTTGTCAAGATATATGTTTGTGCATCAAGCTAAATGCAGCAGTTCATGAGTAATGTGTTAACAAAGAAAAACAAACAAACCACAAAAATTTAGCAACAATGCAAACAGTAAAAACTAGTTTAGTTCATGAACGAAGTTTGTTAACAAAATACAAAATAAACTAGAAAGGCTACTCTCTGTGCAAAACTCCACCAATGCAATGCCAATTTTTTTCAGGTGTGTTCACCAGGTGGCAGTACCGCATTTGGACAAAGTTTCCCCTATCTTGCAACGGTAAAGAATCCTTCAATCATATCCTGCATCCAAATGCTTGTCCGGATCACAAGCAAAATCTAACCACCTCTAAGTTGTGCTAAGTCTAACCTGCTCTGAAAATTTCAACCAAATCCACCTGTAACTTTTTGTAAAATCCTGCTAACAAGCCACCAGACAGGAAAATGCCGGGTATCACCTAATCTCTTTGGCGAAGGCAAATGTGGCATACGTGCACATGCAGAGTAGGCGCAATATTTATCTCCTGCATTTTACCTGCGCTCAATTTCAACTCAAGTTTCTTAGCACAGCGATCAAATTCTTGCATCAGTTCAGATGTACATGCTGAGTGAAACAAGTCAAAATCTTCATACATTACACACATATGTGGCTCGGCAGCATAACGATAGGGTGTTGAACTTATGATCGTTAAGTTTTGGGTTCGGTTCCTGGTCAGGTCGCTATCAAATCAAGTGCTTACCCAAGTACTATTGGACAGTTGAGTGTCCATGGACAGGTAGAAATTCTCGATATATAACCAACACCAAAGTCAACTTAGCCTTCCATCCCTCCAAAAGATACAAATTGAGGACCGGGTGGTCTGGCTGGGGTTAAGGAGGGCTAAGTACAAGTTTATACTTTCTAATTTTAACTAAGCAATTTTTTTATCAAGCTGGAGCCCGATCCACAAACATTGTTGTAAGACATGTCGTAAGACATGTCATAAGATTATCATAACTCAATATTTAAGATGTCATAAGATTACCTTACGACATGTCATAAATGAATTCACAGAATTTATCTTTAATGATCGTAACTTTTGTCATGGTAACTCTTTTCGTCTGCAAGCCGCTGACTAGTCAGTAAGTAAAAGTGGTCGTTTAGAGTTAAATTTGTAATGTTTTAATTTAGAAATTTTTGATATTCTGACTACACAATTTCGAGTACATGGTTTTAACACAGGTGCTGATTTATTTTTTATTCGTTTAGATTTTTTTTTATTTATTGAATGTTTTGAGTTTATTTTATTTTTTATAGTTCATTAATATTTGCTAGTTTTAAGAGACAGTAGGCCTGTTAAAAGCTGTGCGAGGGTGGGAGAGGTGAAGTATTTGAAGCATTTCTTGGCCATGGCATGCTCTGCTGCACTGTCTAGACAAGACAGCGCAGAGATAAGTGCATTTTTTCATATGCATTAGATATTTAGCTACTACAGTAAAGGGCCTACAACGAAAGAAAAACAGCCTGCACCAATCACCGAAGAACAGCGGTGGATTATGCAGTTTTATTTTGGTACTGTGGTACTATCAAGTATCGCGATATTTGAGTCATTATCATTAATTCATTTGTCGCACTGCACAACACTACGCTGTATTATTTTTTATTCTATGTCCGTTGTCAAGATATGTGTTTACATGGCTATGGTATAGCAAAAGTCCATCGCCAAAGCAAAGTGCAGTTTATTTATCCATTAATTAATTTATCCAGCAAAAAGAACACGCAAAACTGATATAGTATAAATATGACATTTCTAGACTACGAGTATAATTAAATTAGAGGTCTTATAAATCGATACAAAGAAGTTTTTGTTGTCGGATGATGTTGGAATCATATAATTTGGAATGCACTAAGACACCTAAAAAGTGATCGTAAGATTTTTGTCGTAAAATTGTCGTAAGATGTTTCGTGAATTAGCACATTGGCGAACGTGTGCAAAATGTCATAAAATTGTCATAAGATGTTCTGTGAATTTGGCCGCTGGTTTCTACTTCTACGTGAGTAGATTGTTTTGATGAGTTGACAATAAGCCGGGAGGGAATATCAGACACAAACCCATCATTCAACATGCCAGATATTGACAGAAATAAACCTAACACCATCTACCATCACACGGACCATTCATTGCACTGCTGCCACTGCTGCTGCCATTACTACAAAGTGGGCCAAAAAACTGGACTATTTTTTGCACCTTAATAACAGCTCATAATTTTAGAAGTATTCTGAAAATGTCATGCTGTTACTCAGTTACTTAGCTGCTGCTAACACTTAGTTACTACCTATACACAGATATAGACATGTAAAATCTTCACTATCCCAGCAATAGCATAGTCCCATATTATTGTTAACACAGTTTGTTTTCTTATTTTTCAGGAGTTGGGGGTTGATACCTTATTACAAAACATGTTACATGTGCAATAAATCTTTTTATACAAAAACAATTTCTTTCTTCTTTTAAAAATATTTTTTGGAGGGGCCACCTGTGGGCCCCATTGCACATCACTGGAGGTACAGTAGTGACTGTGAAAATTTACGCAAATTAAACAAATAATACAAAATTCATTAAATGCACCACTATGCAACTTCTACGCTTTTTCTACAGAAAATTCCAAAACTTACGACATATGACATGCTTTACTTCCACTAAGCATTGCTAAGTTATCACAGCTCAAAAACAGTCTAGTCTGTCTGAACTACTACTAAGTCTACTACTACTACTACATACCTCTGTCCCCAGTTGAGCCAACAGCCTGAGAATGGCCAGTGGGGTAGTGATGAGTTCTTGGCCTAAACTGTCCATCATCCAGCCTTTGCTTGGCGTCATTATTTGCCCTGCCACGACACACATCATCAGCGTAATGTAAAACGAGAACCACAGTACCAAACACCGGCGAGAATAAATGCTAATGTATTAATGGTACTGTAACTAAAAATATCTGTCATAATTCTCGGTTTCACTTTTAGCTAAAAATGGTCATCAAGTTTTGTTTTCATTAAGCTTTTGGCTGAGAAATGTCATATTTGAGTGCCTGTTTAGTTTTTGGAGAAAACTGTGTAAACCAATTTCGTTCTACAAGATGGATCTGAGAAGCCGAGCAGACAAGACACCACCACCACTACAGCTACTACTACTACACTTCGTCCCAATGAAAAAAGATTAAAAGGACACACATTTAGCACATTTTGTCCAAATTTTAGCACTCTGCCTGAGAGTTTTTTCAACTGTCCAGTTGTGCAACTGCTGACAGTAAATATCCAAAATATCGGCCATTTGTGTGAACACAGACAGACATGCAGATGCATTTTCCATTCATTGAAAGCAGTGTCAACAATTTTCTGCTCCAGACTTCAACCAGTCGCTTCTCGAGTTCATCAACATTCCTAACCAGCACCTGATAGATTCACTGGTGCATGTCATCCAAAACAATGTCAAACTGACTTAGGTCACAGCTGCTGAGAACCACATATCTGAAGAGATAAAATTTATTGATGTTTTGTGTTCACTTCAATGCTTATTTCGCTTATCTTTTACCCAGGTAGTGCAGAAACAGTTGTTCGGTGAAGTGGGAACATAAATTGCCATTTTATGTCTGTTTGTATTAAAAATATTCGTACTGAAAATTATTTCTCCAAGTTAAAATCGATAACGACAAAAAAATGTTTTCTTTGACGTTTTTTGTTTATTTCAACACCTATGTCGTATGTTCCACTCTCCCCAGGTAGTGTAGAAGCACACGTTCAGTGAGGTCAGGACTTGGATGGTTGTTCGATTTCCAGTTGTGTCACAGGAATATTCGTACCACAAATTATCAAAACCTTATAATTTGTCTTCAAGTTATGGTCAGTAATGTTGGGGTCCATTTTTATTGGAACTACAGCAATATACAATACATACACGTGTAGTCCATCAGACAAAGCACATGTGAAGCCAACAGCAGCACTAGCACTAGCACTAGCCAGGTTGTCACCAGCAGCAGCAGCAGCAGCAGGAACATCAGTTGATTCGGCCGATGATGTAGATGATGATGCTGACAATGTACAAGTGGCTGACATGCTATTCTGACCACTGCCGACACTTATCACCGTTGGGCCCGCTACACAACGAACAACATACTAAAAATTAAAATATGTAGCATCATCTGCCATATAAGATCACATAGTATTACCTGCCACCTGACACTGGTAAACACACCTCGTTTTAACCCGAGCCAGACACTTAAACTTACCTACCAGGGTCATAGAATGGGATTGATGAAAAGATGAGTGTTATAAACCAAGAGTGTTATTAACCTTAGCTGTAGTAATAGTAGTAGTAGTAACAAAATAGTAACAGAATTGCAAATTGCACCTCCAACGACAGACGTGTCATCAGCTGTTCTCGCAATAGCCGCAGCATCAGCGTCATCGTCATCTTCACACGACCACCGTTCAACATAATCATACGTTGACTGACCACCATCCCCGGCAGTCGCCTGTCTGAAGTGAGGACACATGCCAGCACCATTAAACATGCCAAGGACCAGCGACTGGGCACTGGCCGTAGTGGGGCTGTCAGCATCGTCAGTGAACAGAGAGCTTTCAGCAGGTACAGCAAAAACTGATGCCGAAGCTGATGCTGTCTGACTGCTCGACGATTCCTGCATAGACTGCTGACGAGATCTCGACACTGTGCCTGCAAGTGCATACAAACTCCATGACTACTACAACAACTAGGACTACTACAACAGTCTACAGATCAGCAAACAAGGCATGTGTGAAACCCATAGCACCACAACTACAACTGTAACAATGATTACCGCTGCTGCTTCAACTACAACTACTATGACTATCAAAAGTCTAATCATACTATGACTATGACTACTACTACTACTACTACTAATACTACTACCACTGCTACTACCGGCTGCAATCTTCGATTTGATTCAATCATAAGCAAAGCCAGTAGATCCACCAATCCCGAAAACCCTAGCTTAGAATCAAACATGGAATGAATGGTACAACTGGCTGCCCGGTTATGTAAGCCCTACTCTAGAACTAATCACGGAGTGAACTGTCTATGGCCACTTCAAATTTTCCAAGATGGGAGATAGCAAGAATCTTGAATAGGTTGTCTTAAATTTGATCAGATTGCAAGTGGCACCAGTGGATCAGAAGTAAAGCCACTGAATCCACTGATACCAAAAACCATACCCTAGAACCAAACAAAAAATAAATTGAATGACTGATTGCTGAGATATGGGCATTCAAAATTTTTCAAAATAGCAACTGGCCACCACCTTAAATTCAGTATGATTGGAAGTTGCAGTATTGGATAAGCTGACATCAAAAATCCTACACTAAAACCAAACAGAAAGTGAACCAGATGACCTTGTTGCTGGTCATAAGGCCATTTGAAATTGTCCAAGATGCCAGATCATTTGGTCAGAGATATTATATGTACACTGTGGCTCAAAAAACCGAACATGCTACATGTCACTGGAAAACCTCATATATTATTACTCCGTTCTCAGGATTCCTTTACAGTGTAACAAGTGCTGACTGTATGACTTCTTAAAGTCACAGTGTATGTTATAATTGTTTTATATCCCTCCATGCTTCATCAGGAATGTAGCATGCAAGAAGTAAAAATTGAGACAAGACATCAATCTGACCGGTGGAAGGTGAGAGATACAATGACCGTCGTGGTCCAAAGCCCCACTGAAACTCTAACAGCTGCTGAAGCATCAGCTGCTCGCCATCCCTGCAGCAATACAAACGTACAAATATGACAAAAATGTTATGTTTCAAGTAGCAATGAATATTAAAGTTTGATATCAATGGAATACATAATTCACTAAGAACATTCCGTACAAATTTCTGCGCAAACCTGCACATTTTCCGATGTAAGAAAATGCGAGTGGTTATATTTTTCTGAACACAGTGTAGCATGGCCCACTGACCGACTGATATGTTGCAGAGAGCCCAAATAAACAGAAAAGTTTGAGACCTATGCTCTAGACCATGACGAAACATACACACAGCGGAGGGCTATGATCAATGTCAATAGCAGAACAGTCAACACAGCAGGCAGTGACTAACACATCAGCAGTAGCACCGGGAGCATTAGGTCTGACAGTAACAGTAGGCGGCAGTGGTACATATGCACTAGCACTGTGGAGATGTTGGTGGTCTGCTGTATCGACGTTGCCCATCTCATCCCAAGCTGCTGCCGCCGCCATCTCGACGTCATTGTCTCCAAACCTGCAGCAGCAACAACAACCAAGTAGCAATTATGCAGTAATGCAGATTTATGTAGTAATGTAGAGCATTAACTGCACATAACAAAGTGGCATACCTGTATGTGTTGGACTTATGACTGAAAGGTCGTGAGTTCAACTACCAGTTGGGATGCAATCAGTTGGTTACTACTTAGACGCGTGACTGTCTGCAGACAAATAAATCATCTTGGAATATAACCAATAAAAGGTCAACACAGCCTTTTTTCAGGCTAAATGAATCGAGTACCAGCATCTCTGGCAAGAGTTAAATTGGAGTGCATTCACCTGTGTCGGTTGGCAAGTAACACTGTGTGATTCCATACTGAATATGCTCCACAGCTCTGTAAAGCCCAAATTCCATTACGCCGACTTTCACTGAAACTTCCCCGCAGGGAAAGTAGTGGACACAAACCATGAAAGTCGCGGACACTAACGGTGACAAATCATGAAACCATGAAGTTTCGGTGAAAGTCGCCGACACAAATCACGAAGTCGCAAACACAAACCATCTCGACATGTCGAGATGTTTGCGACAAAGTCTGTGACAAGTCCGCGACAAACCCGTTTGTGTCATTCTAATGGAATTTAGCCAATTACAATGCACAAAAAAAAGTCGACGACAAAGTCGGCGACAAAGTCCGGGACAAGTTCACGACAAAGTCACGGACACAAATCATGAAAGTCAGCGACGTGATTTGTGTCGCGAACTTTCATGATTAGTGTCCGCGACTTTGTCGAGAACTTGTCCCGAACTTTGTTGCAAAGTCGGCATAATGGAATTTGGGCTTAATAGGTTTCTATACACAACCAACAACCTTTCTTTTCAATGTCAATCGTGCTTGGTGTGCTAGTAGAACGAAAAGCAAAACTGTCCGAGAAAACACCTAAGAGTAGATAAAATGTGAGTGATACATTTAAGATTGTACTTAACCAACAATCCACGTCATCTCAGCCTTGCATCACTCTGGTCTCTTTAGCTGGTATCAATGCGAGGCACGTTCACCTGTGATAGGTGGCAGGTGACAGTGTGTGATTCCAGATCATAGGTGAAGTTGCCTAGCTGAGATGAGTTACTAGTTAGGCCTACCACTAAAAGCTGGATGCACATTCGATGACTGTATGAAATGTCTATTGTACATACATGGTTTCTTCGTCAATATCATTTTCATCATTACTGCTGAACGTGTCCGTCTGGTCGAGTGGGTTCTGCACCAGTGGAGGTGGATCATATTTACCACTATCATCCAGAGCCTGTAATACAACAACAACAACAACAACAGTAGTAGTAATAGTGGTAGTGGGTCATATTTACCACTATCAACCACAGCCTGTAACAACAACAACTACTACTACAACTACAGCTATAACTACAATAGCAGTAGTAGAATAGTAGTAGTAGTAACTGCTGATATAACTAAAAACTAAACAGTTAACATATAACACAAACCATTAGAGTGAAGTCTTCAGAGTATGGTGATTGGTCATTTTCGGTATCTGTGCCTAATGTCTGGATGACGTTGCCCAACTATCTGAGAGATCCGACTCTGCTGGTGGACACTTTTAAATGCTATATCCAAAAAAACTCTCATGTGCTTTTTACTAACCTTGTCGCTACGGCATATGAGAAATTTAATGCAACTCTGCACTGTAACAAATGTATTGCATATGTCACCAGTTCCATTCATCTACGACCAATACGGCTGTTGTCATGAAGACACGGACGTAGCTCGAAAAGCATGTTTTCTTTGTCTGCAATCCGAGTATCTGTTACCAAATTCTACATATCAGAAACCTTTACTATGTATGCTCTGTCCTTTCAGTAAAATTCTCAAGACTTATCTGTTTCCCAACTCCAGACAGTCAACTGACACGCACCTATGATGATGATTATTATGACCGTAGTGTGTTCTACACCATGTCTCATAAAAACAATGCCCGTGTCACTTCTTGAATAATTCCACAAAACACTGGCCAGTTCTGAAATAAGCCAATGTTTCACAAAGTTATTCAATAAAGAACACCAGCACAGTGCTCTGATGACCTGAAAGATTTCTACAGAAAAAAACACCCACTCACGTTTTCTGTTATATCTCTGTGAAAAATGCTTAGATTTGCACAAAATTTTCTGGGAATGTTTACTAGGAAACAAGTATTCCGAAAATGGAAAAAGTTAGATATTCTTTGCTACTGGTGAAGTCATATTTCCATGTTTGAAAATTATGGGTTTTACACTGAAGACAGACATTTGATGAAATGTTAAAACATTTCAATTGGTCATTGTGTTAACTGGCCTCAAAAATATGCTAATTCATCACGAGTCTTTTCATTGTGAACCGTTTCCATGGTTTATCTTCATAGCTGAGTGCGAGATCCTCAATTTTGTTGATGTCGGCAGGCGTACGCGCACTGCGTCACTGCGTGGATGACCATTTGCCCACCATCAGTTAAACGACTTGAAACTGCCGGTCATGTCAAAAAATTTTATTTAAAAGTTTCGTTTCATCAATATTCCACTGTCTGTCCATTGTCCAGAAACATGTAGCAGAAACTGGCGGCTACATAACCCTTGCTGATTCGCAAACATTTTATCAGATGTCTGTCTTCAATGGTAAACCCATAAATTACAAACGCAGAAATATGACGTCAGCATGACGTCAGCAGTAGCAAAAAAATATTTAACTTTTCCACTGTCAGAATACTAGTTTCCTCCTAGACATTCGCTGAAAATTTTATAAAAATCTGAACACTGTCCATCGAGATATAAAAGGAAACATGAGTGGGTGTTTTTTTCTGAACACAGTGTAAAATTCGTAGGGCAGAAGGCATGAGAACGCCAACCAGAAACTGTTAAAGCAGACACACTGCACGTTAGCAGTGCTCATGAACTGGTTAATCTTCGGCTTCACGCCGATTTCAGCTTCACAGCAGTCTACGGTTTCATAACCATCCATGGCTTCACAGCTGGTGCAACAGCATACCCACCCTGAAGGTAAGGAAGATGTACTTGTAGGAAATCATGATACCTCTCTGCAGGAGGCTGCAGTGTCGACATCACTGTTGCTGTCGATGCTGCTGACATCACTGCCATCATCGTCGTAGTCGTCATTATCATCATCATCAGTCCCACTGCTCCGAGGTCGCTGCACTGCCACTGTCACCGTGGTACCACCGCTGTTGTTACCACTGGCACTGGTGGACAGTCGAGTCTTGGACAGTGCGCTGGCACTGGGACGCTTCTGTGGCAGGTTGATCTCTCGCGGGCCGCAGGGCACGATCGACTGCTGGCTACTGGCGCCTGTTACACAGTTCAGTCAATAAATAAGTAAAAATAAATTGACAGTGCGCTGGCACTGGGTCTTTTATGAGGCACACTGATTTCCAGTAGGATGATGGGCTCGCTCGACTGCTGGCCACCTGCACTTGTTGACCAATTCAATCAATCAACAAGTCACTCAGCCAAGAAATCGATGAATGTATGAACAAATGAACGTATGAATCAATGTATCCATCCATCTGTCAATCAAGTAATCATGCAATCACACAATCAAAGCTACTTCAAGGTTAAACCGTTCAGTAGTTTCAAGACTGAAGCAGTTAAACAATCTGAAAGATCTGACAGTTTATACGATGAGGTCTTGGTACAACTTTCTGAAGAAGCAGTAAGAACGAAAATTAATCAGCAACGACGAGATCATAAAAATGAAATCTGAAGTGCTGGAATAACTTGCTAGAAAGTGCCGGAAAATGCAGACTGAAACTAACATGAGGCAAGTCGAATGTCAAGACCAAGAGAGTGTGCAAAGTCAGTCACAGAAATGAACTAAACTAAACTAAACTGATATCTCACTTCAGTTCAACTGCATCTAAGAGAGTACTAAGAAGCAGAACTAAACTAAGCTAAAATCTTAACACAAGCGCTGACCTGAAGTGGAAGCTGATCTCTTGGTCTGATGACGATTCAACGCAAGATTCAAACGCTGCAATAAGACAAAGAACATCTACGGCTGCATATTACTGCTCGCTCTACAGGCATTATTGTCCATTGTTATCATTAATGCTACGTCATTACCGTAATGGTACTTAACAACAATGTTTATAGTGCTGCAATCGCAGTAAAGCCACTGCGAGAGTTCACCCGATTCATCTGATGAATGCAGCATGAGTGCAAAGCAGCCAAGCTTTGAACCAAGCCAATCAGCTGCAGTCACGAATCCACTCAATAAAGAGGCAAGCTAAGTCGCTGGCTAAAACTAAACCATGTAAAAAAAATGACGAAGAAGAAGAAGAAGATTCCGCATAGACAGCTAGGTCCATTGCGAGGGAGCTCATCCCCTTGATGACACTTTGAGCCGGCGAGGGCGAAGCCCAATTAAGCTAGCATACAGCCCAAGTTGGCCGGGTTAACCGACTGGATCGGTATACTTGCAGTCCTGGCCACAGGGCCTACTGTTGCGCAGAACTCGCCGTTTCTTCCCTAGCAATGGCCTTGACCACCACCAGTACTCATTTTACCATCCTACGGAGGGTAGAAGGCTGAGTCGACCTAGTTGGCTGGCTCTGTACTGTAGACAGTCACCCATCTAAGTACTAACCGGGCACGGCGTGGAGTAACTTCGTCTCATCCGAGATGCGTTACCAACTACGCCATGCCACCGCTAGTAGCTATTTATAGTCTTTCACACAAGTTTATTTATATAAAAAAGCAAAGTCATTTTTCTGGACGAGGTTCTACCCCCACCTCTATTATACCTCGAACTTCTGTTGTTCCCACAGTTCCTCATGCACTAAATTGCTGATGTTAGGCGTGAAAAGTGAAGACATTTGGTTAGTCATTCATGTAATAAATTTCTCAACTAATACGACCACCGATCATCATACTGGACAGACAAACAGATGGACAGAGAGATGAACGGACTATTACCACGCAATCGCTACTGCATCGTGCAGGTAAAATACTAGGCTTTTTGCATTAATTGTTATTAAATCATTATTATTAGCAAACGATAGAGCAACAGCAGACCTCTTTGAGGTCTTTCACTTCTGCAACGTACTGAGCCTGTGCAGTCTCAAGCTTGCTGATGTACCTGTAATACACACAATTCCTATCTACCTCAGCAGTCCTAGCTACTCATCAAACAGAAGAACTACATGTATGACTACGAGCAACATCATGCATACAAAACAATGAATGAGGTCTTCCAAGACTTTCCAGAGCCTTTTTAAATGCATTTTTCAGAACGATTCATGTTCATTTTCCATGTCATTCCAAGTCTGTTTAATCTTAACACAAAATAGCTTTCAATTGTTTGAAAGTTTAATTACTACCAGCTCTAATTACAATAACTTGCCTTGCCTTGTCTTGGAGTAGTCCGTCGATTACGACAATGACGCTGTGCTAGAGGTCAGTCGGGTGTGGCTTTGGATTTGGTACGAAGCACAGACTCTGCTGCAGATGTGACAAGTGGCACCGGAAGAAGAAGTAGACACTGCGTGTCTGCGAGCATGTCTGCTTTCAGCATCAGCAGCATAATTGGAGCGAAAGATGGTCAAACCCTGATTGCACGTGGTACGCCAAGTATCGCGGTCAGGGGCAAGGACTTCTAGTTGCTCGGGCGGTATGCCGCACTTCTTAAGTGTGTCTTTGATGTGGATAGAGAAACGCTTTTTCTGACCTCCGGCAGACCTCTGACCCTGCTGCAATGCGCCGTAGAGGAGACGACGGGAAAGGCGATATGATGGCATCCTGATGACATGTCCGAGCCAACGAAGTTGCCTCTGCATGATCCATGATTCTATGCATTCCGAGTAAGCTTTTCTACCAGCTCTAATTACAATAACTATTATTAACGTGACTGACAGCCACAAAGAAACGAGTGCAGCTGACATGACGTGATAGATCATACCACTGCTGATCTCGGCATTTCTGGAAGTAGTTCGGTGGCCGGACCTGGAAACGCAGCACCAGTATGTCCGTGTCAGTGTTTAGATAGCCCTCGCTGGCCAGCATGTTGAGGCGAAAGAAGCGGTTGTAGCCCCAGCACTCACCGACCTCAAAGTCCGACGCAAACTCACGCACAATATTCCTACTGCTGTCACTGCTGGCCTGATGCACCATCTCCACGCGATACTCGTACCTGCAAGCACCATCTCCATCTCTATACCTGTACCTGGTGGAGTAACAGTAGAGTGTTAGACTCACAATCCGAAAGTCTTGAGCTCGAGACCTCGGTTCGGTCACTATTAAGTGGTTACTACATGAATGTGTGACTGTCCGAAAACAGAAAAACCATCGAGATCAACTCAGCCTCCTATCCGGTGTAGGTAAATTGAGTACCGGCCTGTCAAGTTACTGTTAAGGTGGGATGCGTTCACCCGAGTCGTGTGACAGGTACACTATGTGATCCCATATGGCAGGTGACACTCCATATCTTGGCGACGGGTTTCCAATAAAAAGCCATAAACAACCTTCAACCTACAAGCACCATCTCCATGCAATAGTCAGACCCATAAGCAGAACCATATGTTCCTGCTGTTGTCTTTACCAACCTGATGCAGAAAGCAAATTTCAACAGAAAACAGCATTTCAATGTCATTCAAGGAGACATATTTCAGGATCACTGGAAAGACAACAGGGTACTTCACGATGTCAGACAATAATAATAGCTTTAGTTCAAAATGCTCCAAAGATGAGGTACGAAAGTACCGGAAACTGTTGTTACTGATCACTCCCACATTCATACTATGGGTAACCTCACCGACACCGTGAATATCTAATCCACACGTACACAGAAACATTGTCAACTGTATACCCTATTAGATCATCCAATATGTATATATTGTACATTGTGTGTGCAAAATGCAGCAAGATGAACGCACTTGGATGTTTCAGGAACGCCGTCAGACAGCTCCAGAAATACTGAGAGGTAGTCGCCTCGGACAACACCATTACCATCCTGCAGAGACACTACAGTTAAGACAAGACGTAAGGCACAGACAATTAAAAAATGCAGATATGACTAAGGCCCCCAGTTTTCCGCGGCAAATTTTGCCAAATTCCATGGCTCACCGCGACAAAATTGTCCAAATTCTGCAGCTTACCATAGCCTTCCTTTTGTGCGTAAACTAAGCTCTATTCTGTTTAAAAAACTTCACTTTTTGGAGACTAGCATGGTGCTCAGTTATGCTAGCAACATACAAAAAAATTATTGATCTTTTTTCTTTTCAAAAGTGCAATTTGTGAATTAGTCACATTGCGTTTATTTACCAGTATGCTGTATTACGATGGTAGTTATTAGTACAGACGCAGTTTTAGGCAGTTTAGTTTGATTTTTGTCCGTGATATAGTTAGTCTTATTGCATTATCAAGCCGATGATCATACTAATCATCGTTCATTTCTCAACTTCTGCAAAATTCCATGAAATTCTGCGGCAATATCAAAATTCCGCAGAAAAAGGCAAATTCCATGGCTCAGCTCGAAATTCCGTGGCCCACGGAAAACTGTGGGCCCTGGATATGACTGATAGATGGCTGAGCAGACTTGAAACACTCAGGCCAAGGTTCCAACTCTTTTACTGAGGAAAAATCCAAGACTTTTCCAGAACCCCCATGACAAATTTTCTAAGACCTTTTTGTAACCCATGCATGTTAAAATATAACGAAAAAAACTATGTGCTTAAGCGAGGAAAGTGAGCCGAAAAAATTTTGAACTACTTGTACGCAGTATTTAAGTAAGCTGCAGTCAACACAAACTGGGTGATATACTACTGCTGCTTGTTTTCCATTTAAGCCTGCAAAAATCCGTGATTTTAAACTATACTTTTCTAGGACTTTCCAGGACCTTAACTTCAATTTCCAAGACTTTCCAAGACCAAAGTGATTTTCCAGGACTTTCCAGATCCTGGAATTTTCAAGAAAAAATCCAGGACTTTCCAGAAAGTGTGGAAACCATGTTAAAACATCTAAATCTATAAATTAGCAAAATTTTTGGGCACTCTATGCCATGAGGAAGAGGTAAAAATGCAGACAAATCAACCAACAGACTCTTCAGCTAAATTGGGACTTTTCAAAAACTCAACGAATCCAAAACCAAATAAGAATCGCAAAAAACACACCAAGCTGGGCCTAAAAAACCAGGGGTTTTACAACTCAGTTGCTGAGAGAATGTGAGCAGATAAGTGAGCAGTTAATTAACAAAGCAACAGAAATGAACTGAAACAAAATGAACCATGTTTATGCTTATACAACTACCACTACTATCACAACAGTGGTGGTGATGTCTACGGCTACTACTACAATTACTACATATACCTTTACCACTTTTAATGTGAATAAAATACCGGATAAACTTTGAGCCTCCATGTAAGACCGGAAACGTGAAGCGGCTTGCTGTAGATGGGATCTGCTCTTTGCTTGAGAATACTGAAGCCGTTCATTACAAATGTGCTGACAACATATGCTGGAACGATTTCACTGTTACACGCACAAAATAACCAGTAAACATCAATATCAACAATAAATGTTAGTTAATGTCAAACAAGCACGCTGCAATTATGGCCTGCCCAATGCAATGCATGGCAGAAAACAGAACAGAAAATAATTTTGACATGTCTGACATCCGATATCTATCCAAATTCAAAACACTGCTTCTGCATATCATGTACAAGAAAATGATTTTGAGCAGCTTGATTCCAAGCATTATATGTGCATATTTGACCAACCATTAATCAACTCCCAGTTACAAAGCTAATCTTAAGAGTGTTCTGTCATAATCTCAAACACCACTGAGAAGATTTGTAGACCCTTCTAGTTTGTAGTGCTATAAATTTTGTAGAGCTGAAATGATCGTGACCAGTTTCTACTGTGAACTGTGACAACACGCATTGGTTTTGCATCCTGGGCCAAGTCCACATAGATAACTTTTAAAAGTTAAACCCCAAATAAACACAAGAAATTTGAGCTAATGCTCACGAGACGTGCGAAAGCCTATAGCAGTTCCGGTACAGTAGTTTAGCTGAAAATTGGGGTGTTTACGCTAAGTTAATAGAGAGGGGGGTGGTATTACCACCACCCCCATTACGGTTACGGTTCCTGAAGCTAGAGTCTTCCAGGCAGCCGACAGTGAAGATTCAGTGATTCTAGCTTGCACCACTTTTGACTGATCCACCCGTGTGACAGACGGACAAAGAGACGGACAGAATTGCGACGGCTAAGACATGCTAAAAGCAGTAGCTGTTTTCGCGCGTAAAAAACCTAGTAAAACTGGTCCATCGTGCTTTTGAAAATAAACAGATTTTTCAACCCTTGAAAATCTCAATAGGTTTTCTTACCACTAGCTGCTCACAGACACATCTATGCAGTGGTGACAGCATTGAAAATATACCAGGTACGAAAAAACCAAAAAAATTTATGAAACAAACACATGCAAAAGCATGCCTGGGGAAGTCAGCGGGCACTGCTTCAGTGACAAAGGAAGCCATTGGCTTACGATGAACCTGAGTGAACATCTGCAGCAACTCTGAGCTCTTCTGAATGAGTTGCTGCTTGGAGCAAGTACGCTTCTGATGTTCAACGTCCTGTAGCAAAGACTCCAACAGCTCTGTCTCCTGCGACAGGTGGTGCTTCTGTTCTGTAACAAACGATCTACAGAATGTGCCAGAAAAAAATTCTGAAAATCGGCTAATATTTGGTAAAGATATGAACAATGACAAAGTCGGACGTTTTTTGAGACAGTGTAATTAATGCCAGTATATTTTTATGTGGGGGTTCTTCAGAAAGCACACATCAAACTACTGCGGGTGCTATTAAATTCTGTAGACTTCCATGCATCCGTTGCCAGGTATTTATGCCAAAAAATCCCACACTTTACACATACACACAAAAAAAACCAAATGGCTGAGAGCAGTATTAAGATAAGACGAAAGGACCAAGCTCTCTGCTCTCTAAGGGGGGCTAAGCTGCTTGTTTACTATATTTAGAAATATGTAGACGTTTCTCGCAACACACTGTGGAAACTATGATAAACCATTCAATACAGCTTACTAAGCAGTGTCAGAAGTTTTGCTTTGAGCTGCGTTTCAAGTCTTGCAATCATCAACTCCACTGCGGTTCTTATCTCGCGAACTCGCTCGTCTTTCGCACCCTTTATGCTCTCCACGTTCCGCTCCTGTAGCAAGTAGCAAGACACAGTGGCCATAGAGGTAACCAAAGACGGACATACAGACAAACAGACACTGGCACACATGAAAACAGACAGATTGCCAAACATACAAATGGACAGACAAACGGACTGACAGACAGATGCCTTTTTCAATCACCAACCAATTCCACCAGTGCATCATCCCAAGCTGCAAACTCCATGTGGCTGAAAATACTAAATATAATGTATGCTACTGACAAAAAATGCCAACATTTTCACTAATACAATGGTGATAAATTTATAATTGTATATAATTCATTAGGCAACATGTCAACCTATGAAGCTGGACATAAAAACAAAGTGCAAATTGTTACAAAATCACTGAGAACACATCGACATAAAAGCTAAAGCTTTTAAGCAGTTTGAACAATGATTTAAGCCAATTTTGGCAGAAACCTGCTTAGTGGCTTAACCATAAGGTGTCATAATTATGATCAAGAGGTTGTGAGTTCGACTCCCAGTCAGTCACCATCAAGTTACAGGTAAACCATCTAGGTAGTACTAGAAGGTGCTCGTGAGAGTGCATATCTGAGCCAATGTAGAAGTTTCCACAGGAGAGCGCCACCGTTCCTGCCGGTTGTGCATGACACGTGGAGATGATGATGAGTCATGCGTACACACACACGGAATGACAGACAGAACAACCAATCTCATAATCCCCTCCAATGTTCACTTCGTTCCATTGGCAGAGATAATAACCAGCTCAGCCTTCTATCTCTCTGAGGTAGGCAAATCAAGTAACAGCCTGCTTGACTGGAGTTAAGAAAGGGTATGTTCACCTATATCAGTTAGCAGATAACACGGCGTGATCCCATATCGCAGGTGACACTCCGTAGCTCAGTGATAGATTTCCTATAGAGCTATATGAAATATTTAACCTTTAACCCCAACTAAAGTGCATCACTGACCATCTCCTGAATGATGCTGATGAGCTCGCAATGACGACGTTTGAGTTGAGTGACTTCGTCCGTGATGCGTGAAAGATGTTCCTCATAGACTTCATCCAGAGGCTTGAACGTGTGACCGGAATGCTGCAAACAATAGTCCAATCAGTCAGTCATTAATAGTAATAGTTAACGCCAATGTTTACAGTGCTGTCATCGTAGCACAGTCACTGTGAGATTTCACCCGGTTAATCTCATAAATGTAGCACAAGCACCAAATGGCCGTTGTCGTTTGGACCAAGCCAATCAGCCTGAGACACATATTTACCTAAACTGGCAGCTGTAGTACACACAACAAGACTAAAAGAAGCAACATGATTTAATGCAGTAACAAGTAAGTGTGTAAGAAAATTTATGCCGAGATGGTTTACCTGCCTGCTAAATCACCCTATCCAAGTACTAACTGGGCCCGCTGCAGAGTAACTTTGTTGATTCCACGCAACAAGTTATTGCTACACCATCATCATCATGCCCGGTCTTATGGACATGACTAAGAACGTCTCATTGCGCTGACTACTATTACGTGACTACACTGTTTAAGCTTATTGTTACGTGTCCTTGTAGTCTTAGGACTTAATGCCACGCTAAAGTTTATTCATCCTTCATCATCATCATCATCATCATCATCATTAGAAAGTGCAGTCAATGGTGGGTCATTGCGCTCTCCACCCCTTCCGATCATCAGCCGCAGTCCAGGCCTCCCGAGCAGTTAAACGTGTCACTTTCAGAACGTCACGTAACCAGGTGCATTGTGGTCTTAGTGGCTTTCTTCTCCAGCCAGGATGTGACTGAACCGATGCACGAAGGACGTCATGTGCATCAATGACTGCACGTGTGTCTGGTAGACCTGTCTTTTCGGTGACTGCCAAGTTGGTTACTAAGTCTGACCACCGAATGCCTAGAATACAGTGCTGGCACTGCATGTGGAAGGCTTGTAGGCTTGAGGATGGTCTATGTGTCAGCTCCATGAAGAAGAGATGATTGAACAGAGGACGCGTATATTCTCAGCTTTGCTTGAAAGCTTAAGTGAGATTGTTTCCAGACAGCAATAAATCAAAGAACTAATCAAGCAAATAATCAGCCAGTCAATAAAAAGCCTGCATGGGTGACCAGACATGCTACAACCAATACAAGAGAAATTGACAAACAAGCAAACAAACGAGCAACTTATCCGTGACTTGTAACGCGGCCTATTCAGCAATACATACAAATGGGGTTCACACAAACTCCAAACCCATCATTAACCAAAAACTGTAAACAAATTTTAGTTTCTGATGCCACTGACGAATTAAGTAGGTTTATTATTTTAAACCTTTCAGTCCTGTGAGTACACAAGAGATGTGCGAATCCTGAAATTTTTGAGTCTGCGTCAGTTCGCAGATTTCGACCAAGGATCCGCTGTCAGTCCACATCTGCAACAAGAGAGAAATATTGGATCCACATCCGTCCGCATCCGCACTGAATAGGCCTGCCTCTAGTCATCAATACATAAGGTAGGCCACTATGCGCCTAGGCCTATAGCAGGTTACGATTTACCGGTACCAGCTAGTGCTACCGTGCTATGCACGTCTCAACAAACACCAATTCTGTTTTTAAATTTTATTAGGAAAAAAATATGCTCGTCACAAAACAGGATCCATGTCAGTCTGCATCCGCAAATTTTGTCACGAAACAAGATCCGCGTCCATCCACATCCGCAAAAAATCCTGCGGATCTGGATCCACGGACTGATGCATCCACAGTCTGCACATCTCTGGAGTATGCTGCTGCTGCTGCAACTGCTACTACTACTACTACTACTACTACTACTACTACTACTACTACTAAGTACTACTACTAACCATTCCGCCCCAAAGAGCACACCCGTGACAGATACAAGACTGACAGGTCCAGCAGTAGACACTGAGTTTCTCATCATGTAACTCACAGCTGCTGCAACAGCACACAGACAAACGTACATCACAGCAAATGATCAGAAGCGGTCCGAGATCTCAAGCCTTCACCAACGTCCAACAATAATGCTGCCACTTGGCCAATACGACAGATCTATTAACTATTCCAATGTTTCTACACCCTACGCCACTGGCATGGTGTAGAAAAAGTAGGGAGACAAGTGCGGCAGAAAGTCGCAATTTTTGGAGAGACAACTGCAAATTTCTGACTCTGGAGATTATGGGTGTTCACGAATATGTACATACAAATAAAAACATGACAGCAGAAAAGAAATACAGAACAACCCTGAAGTTTATATGACCTGAAAAACTAACCACAACTGAGTTCAGATTACATCCTTAACTATAAAATGACGCATTGGTTGACTGGGCTTTGCCTGGACCAACCGTGGGAGCTTATTGCATTCCCAGACCTTCTCGTATCATTGGGAGGAAAACCATCCTAAATGTGACAAACCCACCAAAAAACCAACACACAAATTCCCACCCCAACTGTGATACAGTTTTACAGTTACAATTTATTGTTCCACTAATAATGAAATATTATGTGGTAGCTAACTTTTTTAAAATAATGAGAAAATAAAAGCTGTAAAATGGAAGTAATCAACATGTCTACAGGTGTAAGTGGTGTTGACAGAACATCCCAAGGACTGCATCACACCACCACTACTACCAGTACTATGACAACAACAACAACAACTATTAAAAAAAAAGAAGAAAAAATTTTGCATAGACAGCTATGTCCATTGTGTGAAAGCTCATTGCCTTTGCAGCGCTCTGAGCCTCTGATGGTTAGACCCAATTAAGCTAGCATATAGCCCAAGTTGGCTGGATGAACTATTACCACCACTACTATAACCTCTAGTAATATTATACTACTACTACTACAACAACAACTACTACTACTACTAACTAATTAATTACAGAAAAAAAATGGAAGTAACGCACATATCTGTGGGAGTGGTGTCGGCTGGACGTCCTGCAGACTGCAGCTGTAATGTGTCCAACTGCTGAGTGACTTCTTCGACCCAGCGACAGTTCACCAGCTCATGGAGGTGTAGCGTTGCCCTATTATCACACCACTGCCACTACCACCACCACCACCAACAACAACAACAACATGTTCCACACCCTAAATTTACCTACATACTTATTATTGAATTGAATGGTGTTGCTCTTTTTATCTCATTTGCAGCCAAATTACACCACCATACAGAGCTGTAAAATTAACTTTTATTTACTTAAACTTAAGTCCTACTGTTCCTGCTGGAACACTAGGCAATGAGCGATCTCCACTACTTACGATCACCAGCAATGATTAAGCAACAGTTAAGTTTAATAATATGCAATAATAATACAGTGTGAATAAGAAAATTTAACCCCCCCCCAAAGTGTTTTGAACATTGTTTTTCAAAGACTGAAAATTATTAAGCTATATTCTACACACATATTTGGCATTCACATTTATGCCAAATTACAAAGTTTCATTCAATTATTCTTAAATTTGACAAAGTTACGCCATATTATGCGCAGTCATGCAGTCATCCGTTTTCACAACACATTTACCACAAAACATAAACTTTTGATATTTGACAACAAGCAAATGGTTAAAATGCACAATTTGCTGAGATATTACAGTTACAAAAACAGCTAAGCATACTCGATAAAATATTTTTTGAAAAAGTTCATATCTAATGTTTGAAATCTACCACCAGCCAAAGCACATGCACTCAGATGATATTACAAAAGTCTGCGGCAAGTCATGCCGTATCTGCTGCAGCACACTTCTTAGCTCTAGAATGGTCTTTGGCTTTAAGTTAAGTTTGTAAAAATGTCTGCAGCATAAATCCCACACATTAGTAGTCAAGTGGTTAAAATCTGGTGAATTTGGTGGCCGTTCATACTTTACAGTGAGGTACGTATAGTGGGCTTAGAAGTGAAAATGGAAAATTCTCTGGGTGGGTGCACATAATACGGCAAAACTTCATGAAGTTTAAAAATAATTGAATGAAACTTTGTAATTTGGCGTAGATTTGAACGCTGAAGATGTGTGTAAAATATGACTTTAAAATTTTCACTCTTTGAAAAATAAAGTTCACAAAACTTTAGGGGGGTCAAATTTTCTGACTCCCACTGTTTACAGTACTCTAATATGTCCAAAAATTACTACTATCTAGACTACACAATTATCTGAGACAAAAAGCTAGATATTTGAAGCAGTTTTTATGAGTTAAAAGCCAACTGCTCATACTACTATTGAAGGCAGTTGAAGCACAACCGAAATTTAAGTGCTGTTAGAAAGCACAGAGTAAACATCGAAACATACCGACAGTGGGGGCACTGCGATCTCTGTTCGGTGAGCCATCGCTGCAAAATAAACGCAAAAATCTCAGTCGCAGAGAGTCACAACTTAACTTACTGGGTACTTGACTATTAATTAACCCCTAGCCCACCTAGAAGTAACATCATTAAACACATCAATGAAGTTACTCAACATCCAGCCAGGTTGACTGTTCACGAGCGTATACTGTCTTCATATTCAACCAAGGGTGTCCTGACAAAACCTGGACCAACAAAACTGGGAACGACAAAACCTGGACACAGTGATATAGGCTTAGGTATAGAAAATAAGGTTAAGGATAGGGTTAAGGTTAAAAATTAGGTTAGGGATTAGGATTCAAGATGAAGTTAGGAACTGGTATAAAGTTAGTGTTAGGGATTAAGGTTAGGAATAGGAATAGGGTTAAGTAAAAATTAAGATTAGGGTTAGGGTTAGGGATTATGGATTAGTAATAGGAATAGTTAGGATTAAGAAGGGTTAGGGTTAAATTTAGGGTTCGGGAGTAGGCTAGTTTTGACCGTCCGGATTTTGTTGATCCAGGTTTTGACAGGGAACCTCAACCAAGCAACCCAGGCCAACTCAGCCTGGCCATCCCAGCGTCCCTCCATTGATAAACAGAATGAGTACTGGTGATGTTTGCAGCTACTGCTAGTGAAAAAACAGCGAAATCTGGGTAACTGTTTTATAAGTTTGTATTTTTTACAAATTAACTGTAGATTAGTTGTTCAAAATCTACACCCATTTAAAGTTCAAACGTACCCACAGAATCAACCAACCAAACAATGAACCAGCCAGCCAATTAATTAATCAATTTGCATATTCATACAGTGCCCCTAAAACAAAGTTCTCACAGAATGTACCATAAAACTAACCATTAAATTTCTGCACCATTATACCAAGTTCAAACTAATTTTCATAGCTACAGAGCATCACCTGCCATACGACATGGGATCATACATCTTACCTGTCACTCAACACAGGTGAATGCACCATGCCTAACCCTAGCCAGACAGGACGGTGATCAGTTTACCCAGCACGGAAAAACGAAAGGCTGAGTTAACCTGGGTGGTTGGTTGTACCTTGTACCTAGACTGTTTACCTGTCCACAGTAACCATTTGATAGCAACCTGACTGGGAATCAAACCCACAACCTCTCTATCATAAGTCTGACATGCCAGCAGTATGCCACCAAGCCAACAAGTTCTCACAGAATGCATAGCTGAGTGGAAAAAACAGAATCTCACATGGATGCAAGTGAAGCAGCAGAGTTTGGAGCAGTAAGGGCAAAGACGGGCATCTCGGAGCTTCTCCATGCAGATGAAACAACGAAACACCTCCGCCAGTGTCTACCGACCACCAAAACAACACCTCATAAGCTCAGTCTCTAATCATACTATGGTAACGAGTACTGCAACGCTCGGTCAAAATCACATTTCAAAACTGAAATAAATAGATCAGCCCGGTGCATGTTCATTGGATGACTATTCACATAAATAATGCAGGACAATCGTAATCCAGTAATCCTTACCTATTTTTTTTAAGTTGAAAACTGGCTCACTGGTTAGATCTATCCCAAGAATGTTCACAAAAATTTGGGTTTCTTTATTAGTTTCTGAGTTAGAAGCCTATATAAAAGCAGATATGGATCTAGGCATGTCAGTTTTTCACCATCATGTTCAACGAGCTCCCGAAGTCTACTGCAATGCATGTATAGCAGACACACTTATTACACAAATAACACCATGGCATAACATCTAAAACCTCAACTATGAACTACGTCAGCTTAAGTATGAACATTATACAAACTTAAGGCATTTTTGTTCGGCTAAGCTGTGGTGCATTGTGACTTACTTTCTTAATCGCACCTGCTATAAGCACCGTTGACCACTCACTCACAAACATAATTCTGAAGTGTAATAATGCACTTTCCTTAGTGCATAAGAGGTTTTTAACATTATGCACTACATGAACTTATGTTTTACTTACTTCCTTACTTATTTACATACTTGTAAACAAGAGATGCTGCATGCGCTTATTAGTAAGAATGTGTTAGGCAAACCTCAACAGTCGCCTGATCGTCCATCTTCTTTTGATCTTTGCTGGACTCTTTACGGTTTCCACGAGATGCCATGCTTCAAATATTATTGGCAATCACTGCTAGTTGTGCTTAATGTTCCTAAAAAAACATGACGCTCATTCCTCAACACAGATTATGCAATAAACACTAGACTAGAAACTTCAGCATGTAATAAGAAATTAGTAAGTGGCTGCAGTTTTTCAACAGTTTGTTTTTACAAAAAAAACACATTCCACCACAAACCAATGTATGTTTGTCAAACAAAACCGATGACTTAAAAAACAGTACACTAGTCCAAAGGGTCATTAGGGCAGTAGTCAGAATCGCCGCAATGTTAGGGATAGAGTTAAGGTTAGTGATTAGTGACAGCATTAGGAATAAGAATAAATCTTTAGCTATGGTTATCCTTAATTATGGTAGCCTATAGATAATGGCGGACCGGAAGCAAAATAAAATCCAGTTAGTGGCCCTTAGGAGTAGTGACGAGTGTACAGCATGGAGCTCATTTCCATTCAACACCATATACACAATGGAAGATACAATTTTTACGCATGTGACTTAACATAAAAAGCACAGTATGCAAGCATGCATACAACAAACATAATAGTATATGGCTCCTTCACCTCTTTGCCGGTTTATCCCCTGGCCGACTCACTCCATGGAACTTAACAAGTTAATCTGCTTCATAATTGCCAAACTCGAGCTAAATATTGCCGCAATAGAGTGTGAACGCCTACATCCACAATACAGCAGACAACTGACTTCTGAAGAAATGGTAAAAAAGCCAACGAGGTGATGGAGTCTGGTAATGAATTCTACATTATGCTAGCATATTCCATGCCTGACTTTACAAATGCAATGCAAAACAGATGCTTTAACTCCTGGGTGTCTTTAAGATTCCTTTTAATAAATCCAAATTTCTGCTTCGTTTTCCTACAGATTGCAGTGATATAGATCCCACCTGGCTTGTTTGCCCCGCACGCTGGGTGGATACGCCCCCTAACTCATTCAACTTTTATTGCTCACTCAGCGACACAGCAAATCAAACACTATTTCATTCGCCGTATACCATGAGACTAAAAAAATTCTTACTTACATAACTCGTTTATAACAGTAAGCAAACAAATACAATGACCACTTTTGTGATTTTAATTTTATCCCGTTACACCACAGATATAAAAACCGTATTAGTACAGTAACATCACGCAGAACCTAGAAAAAAGTAGTATAAAAGAGAAAATTGCACAGATGATGGAGAATAATGTAGTGAATAAACAGACCAAGTTCTGCAATAATCCCACTAGAGGAAAAATAATTACGCTGATATTAATGTACGGATGTCGCACTGGCCAGCTAACCATTTGCTATATAAATGTAATGCGAAATTTTTTAACAATACACATGCATTATATGTAAAACTGCAACTGGACAATGATAAAAAACATGGAGCAACAAGCAAAAACAATATTAAAACAAAAAAGTCACACACTTTTGTGACAACTTAATTTTGGTAGTGATAAAAGTATCTAACGTATGCGGAATGGACTTAGGTATAGCAACATCAGGAATTCACTTTGGCTGATACCAGTATAGCATAATCCGTTGCATATTATATGTTACTGAAAAGCACAAGCATGCAAAACAGATGAAATAACACTAAGCAGACTAACAAAGCATGCAAGAAGTGTGTTGCCAAAAATCGGCGCAATGACGACAAATGTACATGCAGCAGAATACCGAAGTTGTCTCTTGTCCTCAGTCACGAGATGGCAAAGGTGAACAGCTGGCCACAACTGTTTCTTCATCTTCCCATGGCATCAGATCATCGTCCATGATACAGTCATCAACGCACTCAGCATAGTTCTCATCCACCGTTGGTGTACTTTTTCACACAACAACTTCTTCATATTCATATGTCAGATATCCATATACAAAATGTCGTCAACATCTTCATCGGAACAGGTGTCATTCATGTCCAGAACTTGCTCAACATTGTTGCAGTCAGTGCCGTGACAGTTCGAGCATGCAATAATACCCATGCCATGGAATGACCCACGACCATCTATGCTAGCCACATTATGGTCAACGTTGTCACCAACCCATTGCGTGAAACTTCCCAGCATCGGAGGCACTGCACCTACCATC
>Ga0209671_1000462_pt1 | contig 26866 bp, 21 predicted proteins | sample WorMetHERISLAND2_2_FD_187401 | JGI IMG/M metagenome (GOLD analysis project Ga0209671, IMG submission 187401) | Marine gutless worms symbiont microbial communities from Max Planck institute for Marine Microbiology, Germany - Olavius geniculatus... | ecosystem: Host-associated > Annelida >...
AAAACCGCAAACCTGGCGCCGGTGGAAGTTGCACAGACGAAAACGTTACTTTTTCTGGGCACCGTGTACAGCGCATAAAAGGTATTTTACGGAAATGCTATATTCTTTTATACAAACTTACTTTTGGCATTCGACATCTGACATGCAGGACAAAAACTAGCAAGTGTCAGCAACTTGAACAAACACGACTAGCTGACCTGTAGTCGCGGTTGTGGGCACCGTTGTTGGCACGGTGACTGTGCTGACCGTCGGTGTTGTAAAGGGTGACGCGGTCGACTCTGATGCTGTCGTTACAGTAGTTAGTTCAGGCGTAGTTGCCGTAGTCTGCGACTCAGTTGTAAACGTTGTTGGACTTACGGTACTCTCTATAACGCAGTTTGGATGGCCTTGTGTCATTGTGTCATTTGTATTTACCCCCCCCCATTTATCCTTGTTGCCATAGCAACAAAATTTGAAACAAAAATGGCTATAACTCGTTTGTATGAAAGATATGTTCTGGATCTTTACATCTATCGGAAAGTTTTTGGGGTCAGGGGAGTAAATTGTTGACCAACGAGCAAACCCTTTGTATATTTCGTAGATAAAAAAACAGACAAATCGGCAATTGTACTAATACAATACAATACAATACAACAAAGAATTTGCACACAAAAACTGACAAACAAACTGTCAGTTTAATCTAGCACATAAGTATCTTGGTATTGTGTTTAACTCTGCTTGTAAAATAAGTATTGACACCAGCTATATACGTAGAAAATTTTATGCTTCCTGCAACGGTATCTTGGCTTATTGTAAGTCAGCTGATGAATTCATTCGTCTCAGTTTAGTAAAATCGTTTTGCTTGCCATTGTTGTGTTATTGCCTGGGTGCTCTTGAGCTTTCATCACAACAAGTGAAAACACTAGCGGTGTGCTGGAATGATTGCTTCCAGCGTATCTTTGGATTTAAACGTTTCGAGTCAGTTAAATGTTCGGAGTTTTATTGTAATGAGTTACCATTTTCTTATATGTTTGATTTTTATAAGTGGAACTTTTTAAGTCCTATCACCAGGATTCATAATCGATTTGTTATTCTGTATAAAATCAATCGGCATATTGTCAGTGATTTTAATAATAAGTACGGTGTTGCCAGTTCTCGTGAACGTATAAAATGTGTTGTGCATGAACACTTTCATCATCACTTTCTGTCTGCTTGTTGACTGTTAGGCCTAGTGTTAGTACTGCTGTGTTTGTGTGTGTGTGCTTCTGCGTGTGCTTTTATGTGTTTTTTTCTCTTTCTTTTTTGCTTTTTATGTTCTGCCTTTGTGGTGAATAAACGTGATTATAAACTAAAAAGAACTGAAATGTTTAAAAGAAAAATAAAATGAGAGATACTGAAAATAAAAATAGTGTTAAATATAAAACTTACAAAATTCGAAAATGACTGAAATAAAGACAACTAAAATAAAAAAAACTAAAAACGTAAAAAATCAAAAAATAATAACGAAAACTAAAACTCAGAAACAACTGAAAAGAGTAAACATAAAAACCGTGAGCGGGTCCGAATAGCCGTGGAGTCAGTCTGAGAAGATGCCAGATCTCTATGGAGGATAGGATTTGAGGTAAAGAAAAGTTTTGAAATTGTAATAAAAAAATAACGGGGTGATAGATGACAAGAGTGGTGATGGTGACACTGATGAGGTGAGATGATTATGGAAGTATGTTGAGTCAGAAAGAGACAGATCAAGACGTGGCTGACGTGGCTCAAATCTTATTCTCCATAGACATCTGGCACCCCCTCGGACTGACTTGAAGGCTATTCGGAAATGCTCACGGTTTTTCACGTTACAGTTTTTTTTAAAGTTTTACTTTTCATTATTATTTTTTATTTCTTACCTTTTCAGAGATGGTGCACGAACAGAATTTAAAAAGTTAATGACTAAGTCGATGGTACGATTACATAGGTAACAAAATTAACATGTTGCATGAGATTAAAAATTACAGAAAAAGAAGAAGCTCATATGTAAGTAAATAAAGATTATTATCGAGATGAATATTAAAGTTGGCAGTAATGACGAAAGTGTACTTGCAGCCGGAAACAAAAAATAATCTTGGAGAAAAAGAGACAATACAAAATTTAAAAAAAAACAAGACAGTGTTGATGATAAATGATAAAACAGTTTGCTATGTGATAATTCGAATATGGTAAAGTTGAACTGTGTTTTAACAAAATGTCAGTAATAAATAAGCACCAGTGTGAAAAGTTTCAGGCAAGAAAACCATAACCTTGCGGTTGGCAAAGGTGAGCATATACCTGTAGTCGCGGTTGTGGCCACTGTTGTAGTCGCTGAGGTGTACGTGTTGTAAAGGATGATGCAGTAAATATTATTAAATATATACATTATTTGTTATAACTAATAACATTAAACAAGCTCTCCAATGCAGTCACCGTAAAATACGATGTAACATTGTAACAAACAGTCAAACTGTGTAGTCACATCAATAATCTCATAAGTTCCACACTATACTACCTGTGTGCCCTACGACACATTAAAATCTAATCCTTTTCGCCAAACGACATAAATAAATGTCGCAACAGCCATCTACGCTTAGCCACAACAACTCTACCTACAGCAATGAAACAGAAATCAGCTAATGTTAATGACTTAACGTTATAAGTACGACTAGCTAACCTATAGTCGCGGTTGTGGGTACTACTGTTGGCACGGTGACTGTGCTGACCGTCGGTGTTGTAAAGGGTGACGCAGTTGACTCTGATGCTGTCGTTACAGTACTTACTTCAGGCGTAGTTGCCGTAGTTTGCGACTCAGTTGTAAACGTTGTTGGACTTACGGTGCTTTCTGTAACAAAACGTAGAAGTCCACAGTACATAAAAACTGCAAGTCCACCAGTCCTTCCACCGACTGCTAAATCAAGATTTTGCAACACGTTCAGGTGTTTTAGAGATGAAACACAGAGGGCGTTAGTTACACATATCGTCACAGTCTAAGATGAGTTTCTAAAATAGAAGAAATACTGCAGATTGCTTGAGAGTAAAATAGATATTGTCACAAACTAAAATTTTGCGTGCCAATGGCGTAGTTGGTAACGCGTCTTGGATAAGACGAAGTTACTCTACGCCGTGCCTGGTTAGTACTTAGATGGGTGACTGTCTACAGTACGGAGCCAGCCAACTAGGTCGACTCAGCCTTCTACCCTCCGTAGGATGGTAAAATGAGTACTGGCGGTGGTCAAGGCCATCGCTAGGAAAGAAACGGCGAGTTCTGCGCAACAGTAGGCCCTGTGGACAGGACTGCAAGTATGTCGATCCAGTCGGTTAACCCGGCCGACTTGGGCTGTATGCTAGCTTAATTGGGCTTCGCCCTCGCCGGCTAAAAGTGCCGTCAAGAGGATGAGCTCCCTCGCAATGGACCTAGCTGTTTATGCGGAATCTTCTTCTTCTTCAATGTATAAGGTACATGGCTAATTATTTGTGTAAATGTTTTGCTACGACCTAACGTTCAGCTACAATACGAGGGTCGTTCAATACATTTCAGGACTGTTCTTTTCAGTAAGCACACAGTGACAGTTAAAAACCAAAACTATTATAAATTTGTACGGCCATTATTGTACACTACTTACCGTGGTTTCATTTATGACGTCATGCTGTGACGTCATTATTATTAAAATGTATATGATAAGCAGTGACGTTTGGCATGGTCAGATAATATTTAAGAAATTTTCTAGTCGCAGAAAACATAGAAAGTGCTGAAATTTATTGCAGATTATCTGTTAAGTTTAGCAGCGACAATTTATCACGTTTGAGAGTATTAGGATAGTTTTCCTGTTTTGCAGTGACATAATTAAGTTTAAGAACGACAAAAACGTTCAGCAGCATCGTCCGGAAATTTCTACACTGCGCCAACAAAAACTTAATGCTACGTGTTCGGGCCGATTTGTAGAACAATGGAAACATTGCAGTTAGCTGCAAAGAGATTATGTTGAAAAATAACACAGGGCCTAACTGTCAGAATTGTGCGATTTATTGTCGTTGTATAACGAGGTCAATCTTGAAATTTATTGAACGACCCTCGTACATCCATTACTGACGTACAGCAGACGACGACAGACAGACGGACGACAACTATGGTATAAGCTCGACCGTTACTTAAGTTCGGTTGGCTAAAAATGTAAGCAGGCAGAAAAAAATATAAAAAAAGTAGGATAACTGTTTATAAGGCCTGATGATTTGAAGTCGGTTACAAGTCGTCATCTATAAAATAGGCCTAAACGCAATGAGATGTACAAAATGTTGCTAAAGGTACAGGTGTAGTGGTGACAGACAATTTACTAAAAATGTAAAAAAATAGTCAGATTAGAAGTAGTGAAAAACAAACAGAGATGGTGCAAAAAATCAAGATCCTGAATAAACAACGACCAAGTCAAAAATATAATTAGGCCTATGATTACGGGTAAAAAAATTACCATGTTGCGTGACAGTGAATAAATAAAAAAGAAAGAAAAACTGAGAAGTGAGTGGATCAGAATTATAATCGAGGTTCATATCAAAGTTAGCGGCAATGACGAACTTGCAACGTGTAGTAGCAGCCTAAGGCAAAAAGTAAACTTCTAGTGAAATAAACAGAACAAAATTAGAGCAGGTTAATATTATTGGTGGACGATAGTTGTTGAAACAATTTGCTATGTGGTAATTTGAGCGTGATTGAATTGAATGGTGTTCATAAAAGAAATGAAAGAAAAAAATAAGCACCAGTGTAAAAGGTTCCAGACAAAAAATAACCTTGCGGTTGGCAAAGGTGAGCATTTACCTGTAGTCGCGGTTGTGGCCACTGTTGTAGTTGCCGAGGTGTTCGTCTTGTAAAAAATGATGCAGTAAATATTATTGAATATATACATTATTTGTTACAACTCATAACATTAAACAAGCTCTCCAATGCAGTCACCACAAAATACGATGCAACATTGTAACAAACAGTCAAACTGTATAGTCACGTCAATAATCTCAGAAATGTCTGCAAAATTTCCGCATTATACCACCTGCTTGCCCTACGACACACTATATCCTCTGACCTAAAAGACATAAATAAATGTCGCAACAGCCATCTACGCTTAACTATAACAACTCTGCCTACAACAGTGTACAGAAATCAGCAAGACTTAATGAATTAATGTTATATACGATTAGCTAACCTGTAGTCACGGTTGTGGGCACCGTTGTTGGCATGGTGACTGTGCTGACCGTCGGTGTTGTAAAGGGTGACGCAGTCGACTTTGATGCTGTCGTTACAGTACTTGGTTCAGGCGTAGTTGCCGTAGTTTGCGACTCAGTTGTAAACGTTATTGGACTTACGGTGCTCTCTGTAACAAAAGGTAGAAGTCCATAGTACATAAAAAACTGCAAGTCTATGAGTCTCTCCACCGAGTGCTAAATCAGCATTTTGCAACACGTTCAAATGTTTTAGAGACGAAACACAGGTTAGTAAGTGGGCGTTAGTTACAGATATCGTCACTGTCTAAATAGAAAAAATACTGCAAATTGTTTTAAAGTAAAATGGCTATTGTCACGAACAAAAAAAGATCCATAATAGTAGTAAAAATAAAAATAAAAACACACAAAACATTTTTTTAATAATCCAGGTAAAGGACAACTGGAGTAAACTTGAAATATTTCCGATTCGGTAGCAGACTTGAAATTCGATAAATTTTTAAATTAAACTGGACGGTAAAATAATAATAGAAAAACGAGAGTAAAGTTGCTGACCAGCAAAAAAAGTTTGGACGTTTTGTCATTAAAGAAAAAAGCAGACCAATTGACAAGTGAACTGACTGAGCGCCTACGTCCGAAGCACTGTGTCTGACTTCCAATCACAAAAAAGCGACTTTTCAGAGGTGACACAGTTCCATGCACGCTATGTTAAAGGAACACTGCTTCTGAAAGCTACAATTAACGCCATATAACAGACGTTAGTATAAGCAAAGCAGGTATCAGACGCAGGTTTTTTCAAAAATTTTTCACAATAAAAGTGCGCCTTGCTGGGGAAGACGCGCTACAGACATACAGTTCCTGCTGCAGTACTGACCTTCAAGGACCTCCCAGGTAAATAATTTTTTAGGTCATTTAAATGCCAATATGGCAGCTCATATTAGTAAATAATAGTAATTTTGTCTTATTTCTGAGGTGACGGTTCCGGTTAGTACTGGACAGTTTGTCACTGAAGTTTCTGGACTGGTGTCGAAGCATGTTACAAAACCAATGTTGGGCATAGATTTTCTCGTGGAGAATGGAGCAGTGTGGGATATCAGTAATTCACTCATTAGATTTGGAGGTAGAACATTCTTGTTACATCCACGACAGGATAAATAAACATCAGTGGTGCAGGCGTGTAGTGTTGCAGGAAGACGCTGTAGTGCCAGCTAAGTCACAAGTTAATGTGTCAACGAAGGTCGAAGTCCACAAGTTGCCAACGTTATATGATGGTGCTGACTGGGGTACAGAACCTTCAAACGTCAGGGCTGGATTACACGTGTCACGAACTCTGGTGCCACAGAATGCGTGGTCTGATGTTTCTGTCAGGGTGATGAATGTCAAAACAGAATCAGTTTGTCTAAATGCCGGTACGGTTATTGCTAGCCTTCAGCCAGTTGAAGTTGTTGAAGAAGCGAGTTCACATGATAGAAATCAAACTAAGGTGAAGCAAGTTGAAGATAATCCGAGATCAGTTCCTGAATACGTACAGAAACTGCTTGACGGGGTTGATGGTTCAATCCCTGAAAGTGCTTGTCTAGCCTTAGAAGCCATTTTAGTGAAACACCAGGACGTGTTTAGCCAAGATGAAAATGATCTTGGAAGAACGGATATCAGTATGCATCACATTGATACGGGAGATGCCCGTCCAATTAGACAACCTCCGAGACGTTACCCACCCGCACACCAGGTAGCGATATCAGAGCATGTTGACAACATGTTAAAACAAGGAACAATCGAACGAGGATCGAGCCCTTGAACTTCGACTGTTGTGTCAGTAAGGAAAAAGGATGGATCGCTTAAATGTTGCATTGGCTATCGTCAGCTAAATTCGGTTACGAAAAAAGATGCCTATGCTCTTCCAAGAATTGATTCATGCTTGGACGCCATGGCTTCCGCTACTCTCTTTTCGACGTTTGATTTGCGGAGTTCCTATCATCAGGTTGTAGTTGTGGGATTTTCTAAATGCGTGAATGCTTGCAAACTCAACCATTTTATAAAATATAATATATCACAAAGAAAACACGAGCAGCCTTAACTACGCACACACACTGTTCAACGAACTCTGTCTGTCTGACTGACCTCGCACGTGCTAGGCCTACATACATACAAGTGTATCGCACCATGCAGTATACAGGGTGGCCCAAAACCTGACAGTAGTTGCACCAGAGAACAGAGACAAGACCGCTTTCATCTGCCCTCGTGGTATGTACAGATATCGCACGATGCCTTTCGGGTTCAACGCCACCAGACGCTCACCAAACAGGACGGGAGTCACATCTAAATGACATTTTCCCTGCAAGAGGAGATTGGTGAATGACGTGAGAGACGTCAAAAGATCGGCACCAGACTCTCGACAGCTGACCAAGTCCAGCAGATGTTGAGGACGAAAACCGTCTGGTCCACCAGAAGACCCAGCTGAAAAGGAGCAAATGGCCTGCAAAACTTTAGCTTTATTTACAGATAATGAAGAGGCTAGCACGGCAGGACTAGCTGACCGATCTGCAGGGGCCTTGGGATGCTTGAGTTAGAGTTTGTTCAGAGTGGAAGCCGGCGCTGGCTCGTCGTTGGAACACAGCAGTCTGACCGCTGCATGCACGTTGCCGTCTTCCATCTTGGCAGCGATAGCATCAGACAGGGACGACTTGGAGTGCCTGGTACTGATGGGGACACAGTTATCGAGCGACGCCGGCCACTGCGCAGTGCTTGACTCAGGCAGAGACGTCAGTCGTTTTTTTCACTTTCGATGCCACGTTATGACGCTTGCCACCTATCTGGGGATTCGCCAAAACAAGCCTAGTCCAGCTTAGAACTGCCAGCCAGCGATGAACATCACCCGGATTAGAAACAACATTGCCCAGCAGGCGTGACAAATGTGAAGAACGAGCAGGTCTGGCAGACTTGGGAATGTGTTTGATGATCAGAAGGTGAGTTGACAGCTATGTAGCAGTGAGGTGTAAATTTGGTGACTGCGAAGAAACCTGCGACCCTTGAGTAGCGACAAACGCAGTACCGGTAGGTTGTTAGTTAGCTGCAGAACTATGAAATATGAAAAGTAGAACCTGAAGCTGGACAACCATGGGTCCCAATGCTCAGTGGGGCCTTGTGAGATCCAGGGCAACGATTATTTTTAGGTCCATGCTTGTGAACTGTTCCGTCTTTATTATGTAGCTGGCGCGTACAAAACAGACGCTGCATGTGCCATTACTTTTACTAGCATTTTGCGACAATGGCCAAGGCTGAGATATTGGACATTGCCGAGAAACCTCTGAACAGCCGTTTCGACAGTTACCGGCCAGTGGTCACGTGACGTAAACACAAACCGACAGCTGATTGTTCCAAGAAAAGGTACAAACCAAACTGGGAACAAACCACCAACGAATGGGAAGCAAGACCGACGATGGACCTACCAATATGAAACGTCTTCAGCACAAAAAAACCAGTAAAACACGTTAAAAACACAGTTGAAGCGAAAGCTCAAAACGCCCCCTACTCGAACGAGGTCACTCCAGCTAATTTGATTATTATTATTAAAGTTAACGCAATGAAATGTACAACATGTTGGAGGAAATACAGGTGTAGTGGTGACAGACAGTTTACTAAAATTTAAAAATAGTCAGATGAGAAGTTGTGAGAAAAAGACAGAAATGGTGCAAAAGAAGAAGTAAGCTCCTGAAAAGGCAGCGACCAAGTCAAAGGTATAATTATGATTATAAGTAACAAAATTAACATGTTGCATGAAAGTGAATGAATGAAGAAGAAAAAACTGAGAAGTGATTGGATTAATATCAAAGTCAGCGGCAATGATGAATGTGCAAAATGTAGTACAGCCAGAGACAAAAAAGTAAACTTACAGCGGAATACACAAAAAATTGGAGCAGGTTGATGACAGTGGTTGATGATGGATGTTAAAACAGTCTGCTATGTGGTGATTGAGATGAGCTGTGTTCATATAAAAAGTCACTGAGTAATATTCCGTTTACACAAAAAAGCTGGCTCTTAAGCTGGCTCTAGAAAACGCACGCAAAGCTAGCTTCGTTTTTTGTTCGCAATATACACCGGTATCAAGCCAGCTGTAACAGTGCACGACGTGCGCTCTTAGCTCGACGAATGATTGCAGCATCAAACATGTTTAATACTGCAAGTCGTTCTTAAAGAGTTCTCTGAGAAATCTTTGCAAAAGCTTTGCACTATACCACTTCCGTGCCGTCCGCCACATTAGATAAAGAGCTAAACTCTAAGAGCCCTTTAAAGCGCATGCCGTGCACTTTTGAAGCTGGCTTGATAACGGTGTATATTTCAAAAATTAACGAAGCTAGTTTTAAAAGAACCAGCTTACTTTTGTGTGAAAGTCTTCCGGCAATAAAGCTATAACGTCGCAGTTGGCAAAGATAAGCGTATACCTGTAGTCGTGCTTATGGGCACTGTTGTCGCCGCGGTGTCGGTGTTGTGAAGTATGATGCAGTAGATATCATTAATATATTATGAATGCTAATTCATAACAGCATTGCAAAATTTTTAACCCAGCCACAGCAAAATACGGTGTAACATTGTACCAAAGAGTCAAAAATGTGTATCACGTCAGTAATCTGAGAAATATTTGCAAAAGCTTTGCACTATACTACTTCCGTGCCGTCCGCCACATTAGATTCGCTCTGCCGGACGACATAAATAAGTGTCGAAACAGCCTAGCCTAGCTTGACTACGGCAACTCCGTTTACGGCAAAAAGAAAAAAAATCAGCACGTAAGTGTTACTGACTAAACATATACGACTAGCTGACCTGTAGTCGCGGTTGTGGGCGCCGTTGTTGGCACAGTCACTGTGTTGACCGTCGGTGTTGTAAAGGGTGACGCAGTCGATTCTGATGCTGTCGTTACAGTAGTTACTTCAGGCGTACTTTCAGTGGTCTGCGACTCAGTTGTGAACGTTGTTGGACTTACAGTACTCTCTGTAACGAGACATAAAAAACCTTACGTACCCGAAAAAAGCCGCAACTCCGCGAATTATTTTGTCAAGTGCTAAATCCTTAAAAATATCATTTTTATCATCCAGATCAAATAATTTTTCTGCTGTTGACGACTTGATGTTACACAGTGGTCGCTGCCTAAACGCTTTAAAGTGTGATCATCTAATGCTAATGTTTGGTACGCATCAAAAACTCGACAAAAAACTGACGACCGTTAAAAATTATCACAATACATGTAACAAATAAATAAAGATTTTACACCACGTTTATTTGGTTTGAAAAAACAAGTTAAAATGGTTACAAAGATCTTCTCTGTCTACGGCAAGTTTCCAAAGTACGGGAAATACAATAGACTGCTTGAAAGTAAAATAAACGTCGACAAAGCTAAGGAAGAGATTAATGTTAGTAGTGATAACAAAAATACAAACAACGAACATTTTTAAAAAGCCAGGGAGTAAACAATTAGAGAGCCAGGTACCAGTACTGTGGCTCTACTTGTGTAAACAGTACCCGGCAAGAAAGCCATAACGCCGCAATAATAAGCACCTATACCTGTAGTCGCGGTTGTAAACATAGTAATTTTTACTGCGGTGACTGTGCTGACCACCGATGTTGTAAATCGTAATGCAGTAAACATTAGCCTACTAAATGTGCATATTATATTAATCACATCATATTAATTTTAATTCATAGTATCGAACAACATCGCAAATTCTCCAACGCAGTCAACCGATCATACGGTGCAACATTGTACCAAAGAGAACCTGTGTATGACGCCAGTAATCTGTGAAATCTCTGCAAAAGCTTTGCACTACACCACTTCCGTGCAGTCCGCCACTTAAGATTTTCTCTGCCGAACGACAAGATTAAATGTCGCAACAGTCTTGTATGCTTGTACAGCAACTCTACCTACAGCAGCGGGAAAGAAATCAGTAAGTGTTAGTGACTAGCTGACCTGTAGTCGCGGTTGTGGGCACCGTTGTTAGCACAGTCACTGTGCTGACCGTCGGCGTTGTAAAGGGTGACGCAGTCGACTCTGATGCTGTCGTTACAGTAGTTAATTCAGGCGTACTTGCAGTTGTTTGCGACTCAGTTGTAAACGTGGTTGGACTTACGGTACTCTCTGTAACGAAACGCAGAAGTTTACATTATAGGAGAAAGCCAAACTTTACGGACCATTTTACCTAGTTCTAATAACCGTCTGGCTTCCCGAGGTGGCTTGGTTCATCGGTATTTATGGCATTGGATTTGCAATCGATAAGTCGCAAGTTAGATTTGAAGTCGGTCTGCTACTGTTTGATATTTTAGGTTTCATGGCGCTATGCAAATTTGCTTTTAACTTCAACTTTAACTTTAACTAACAATTCTTCCTTTACGATAACTATAATCTAATGTGTAAAAGTTCAGAAGATGGCGGCTAACGGCATTGAAGATTAGCTGCTTTCGACTACCCGACTGGTGATTGACGTCTATTCGCGCACGAACCATTATCGAGTATCAGCGTAACCGCATATCGCCAGTAACTGAAGTCCCAGGCCAACAGTTTTGTTGCTGGCAGTATTGCGACCTGTGTATTCGTTTGTTTTCACATAGTTGTCTCTAAAAAGAAGTTAAAAATTTGCTAAATCGACAATAATAACATATTTTGGCACAAAATGGCATCTCGTGGTCACTCAAAATCAAGCATTTTACGGTCACTGAGAAGCCGATAAGGCACTTCATGACGTCGCATAATAATAATCGGCTTTAGCTGTGAAGGCTTCAAAGATATGATGACGGAAATCGCAAAAAAGTCGAAAGTTTTTTAGCCTATCATTGTCATTTAAGGTAACAGATTTATTGACCGAAACATTCTACATCTAACGACCAAGTAAAATATGATTCTGTTCAAAAACGACGAAGTTATAATCTTTTAAACACGATTGACTACCGATTTTCAGTATTAAAAATGTTCACGCTAACGGTTATCACGTTACCGCCGATGTCGTCACAGTGACGTTTTGATAAACAGTAATTTATTTCATTTATAAATTATCACTAAATTGTAATAAATAGATAAATAAATTATCGTTTTTACGCGCGAGAGCTAGCATAGCGCGTAATAGCGCGTAATAGCTATGGTAATTCTGTCTGTCTGTCCGTCTGTCCGTCACAACCCGGTACCGTTTCAAGACCAGGCGAGATAGAGACCGGCCTAGAGTCTCTAGTATTTCGTGACAAAATTTCATGTCGCTGGGCAAAGGGGGTCCCCCGAACAAGGGGGCAAAACAGGGGCATCCCCTTAAAAGGCGTTATTCTGCCGCTATTGGCTCCTCCAACGTGAAAATGGTTGCAAATAGGCACAGACATCCTGCTTATCATAACAAGCACTGGCGACGAGCTTCTTAAAAATGTCAACATCAATGATCTTGAATGACCTTGAACCCCCAAAATAAAGGGTTTTAGTAATGTTTTGCGATTTTGGGCTGCGACACGGATTTCAAAGGTGAATTGCGCCGAAATGGCTGGAGATAGACCAAAACAACCTGCGTATGAAATTTCAGCATGGAATGTATATATTAGCGGTCCAAGTCCGGACCTTCTATATTCAAGGAGGCCTGAGCACGCGGTGTCAAAAAGGGTTACTTCTCTAAAAAGTGGTTATTTATCCGCTGTTGGCTTGTCTAGCGTGTAAATGGTTGCAGATAGGCACAGACATGCTGCTTATCATAACAAGCACTGACGACGAGCTTCTTAGAAATGTCAACATCGATGACCTTGAATGACCTTGAACCCTAACATATTGATTTTAAGTGATTTTTTGGCGATTTTAGGCTGCAAAGGAGTGAATTGCGACGACTAAGATTACCTGCAAACAGGAACTGCTATAGGCTCTCGCGCGTCTCATGAGCATTAGCTCAGATTTCTTGTTTAAGGCAAACTTCGGCTGCGCACCGGATTTATCTTCCAGCAGGACAGCGCGCCATCACACGCAGCGCACAGAACTGGTTGCGGGCCAACTGTACAGATTTCATTACAAAGGACTAGTGGCCTCCAAATTCGCCGAATATAAACTTAGTGGACTATCACATGTAGAGTGCAATGTTGGAGGCTTACCGCAAGCTTAAGATAAAGCCGAGAGAACTGATCGGCAAGGTTGTGAAGACTTCTCAAATTAAGCGACTGTAAACTTCTGTTGGAGCTTGGAGCTGGCAGTGGGCACTTTAAACATTTACAGTGACAATGGACTTCCGGCATTTGACTAGGGGGCCTATTAGTTAACTATGCTGTTTCAACGATTTTATTGAATTAGTGTTGTAGCTTGAACATTTGTAATGCTGAAAAATCGAAAGGCGGTCATGTTAGAAAATCTCTAACTTTGTCATTTTTAGTAGAATCACATTTTGTTTGGCAGTTAACCGTAGAACGTTTCGCTAAATAAATGTGTGAAATTCTATAATAAAATGCCAAACGGTTGCTGGGAAAACAGCGAAAAACTTTAGGGGGATACTATATTTTGCCGCACCATGTACATTGTACAGGGTGAGCCAAAAAATGGCACCATTATTGTATATCTCTATAACTTCACCAAATATTGACTGATTTTCAAAACTTTTTCACTGTCAGAATTAGGAGACAATTTGCAATAAAACTCTTACTATAGATCCCACCACACCCTAAATGTGTCACTACACTGTCCGGTCATAAATGTCAGTGTTTTAAGAATAACAATTAAAAACAAGACTTTTGTAACAACAGAAACAACGCGCTTGTTGTCTCAGTTATTGTCTAAAATCACATCTGTACAGTTTTCACATCAAATTTTCAATGTGTCCGCCTTTCTGCTAAAAGACACATCGAAGCCGGCGACGTCACTGACTAATGGCGCGATCAACCAAATGCTGCGGCACTTTGCCCCACTCAGTGACAATGGCTTTCTTTAGCTGGTTGACTGTCGTAAATCGTCAACATTGATAGGCCATCTGTTGAAGGGCATCCCGAACAGCATAATCGACTGGATTTAAGTCTGGGTTGTTTGGGGGCCACATGGCAGGCTCGAACAACGTTGATCACGCAACCGGTCAGTGGCGTCGCCGGCTTGAGTGCGTCATCTAACATTTCACGATGTAGTGTAGCGACACACTTGAGGTTTGGTCGGATCTGTAGTAACAGTTTTATTACAAATTGTCTCCTGATTCTAACAGTAAAAAAATTTGAAAATCGGTTAATATTTATGAAGTTGAGGAGTACAATAAATGGTGCCATTTTTTGGCCCACGCTCTACAAGTCATTACAGTAATTATCGGATGTCTCTGATGCTGACGTGCAGACACTCGGAATGCTGCCAGCTAGAACTAGAAAAAATACCTGTCCTAATCAAAATGTTTCAAACAGTAAGAAATAAAAGAATTTCGAAATTTATTAGTTCTAACTGGCAGTGGTTCAAATGTCTTAGCGTGGCGCAGACGGCCTGTCACTAAAGAGTCGCGTTTGTCCGGCAGCAGATAGTACGAACACGACTCTTCACGGAGGACGCTGCTCAGTAAGCAGAGCACGCCGTGGGTCAAGGGTGTCCAGACCAGCCAGCATCAGTGACATTTCATAATCACTGTCCGCAAATATTATATTCATCGCTCTTCGCTGTCTCGCCTCTAGAGCCTTCGACTGTCTGCCGTGAGACTTGAATGCCACGCCGGACACGCGTACTCGAGCACCGGTCGTACAACTGTCTTGTAGAAACACAGTAGATCATCGAGGCCGACGCCCGAGCGTTTCAGCAACTCGAGGAAATGGAGTCGCGACGCAGCCTTCGACGAGATGGCGTCGACATGCTGGGCCCACTTCAGGTCGTTGGCGACGTCCACGCCGAGTAACTTGAACGTCGTGACGCGTTCCTCCGGCGCGCTGCTCAGTGTGACGGACACCGGCGGGTCCCTGAGAACTGAGCCGATCAGTATCTCTTTGGTCTTGCGACCGTTCACAATCATGCCCGTCTCAGTTGCCTGCTGGACGAGTTTGTCGACGAATGACTGCATACTGCTGACAGCCGACTTGTCCAGAATCTCGCTCATCGTTGTGTCGTCAACGTACTTGTGGGTCAGACAGCCAGGTCGCAACGCGTCAATCAAAATGACAAACGTCAGTGGGCCAAGGTAAGATCCCAGCGGCATCCCCGCCGTCAGCTATAGCCAGTCAGATAGCACGTCGCCGATATTTACCCGCTGTCGTCGGTCTCGCAGGAAGGCGCACATCCACCGCACGATGACGTCAGGCAGACTCAGCGCGACCAGCTTGGCGACGAGAATGTTGTGGTCTACGTGTTCAAACGCCTTGGAGAAATCGACGAAGCAGCGTGCCAGTGGTGCAGCATGTCGACGAGGACGTGCGTCGTGAGGGCGCCGTACTGCCGGTCTTCGAGACTGCTGGAAAATTTTGAAAATCGGTTAATATTTATGAAGTTGAGGAGTACAATAAATGGTGCCATTTTTTGGCCCACGCTGTACAAGTCATTCGTTCCAGAATTTATGACCCGACGAACGACTCTAGTACCTTGGCGAGTGTATCTGTTAGTGATTTCGGACGCAGGTCAGCTTCGACGGCTTTAGGGGTTGAACTTACGGCACCGGCACGACGTTCGCTTTTTTCCACTGTGACGAAACAACTTCTTCACGCACTGACGCGTTGTAGACGGCGCACACTGCGCCAGCGAGCTGGCTGAAAAAGTCGCGCAGCAGCCAGTTAGGAAGTCCGTCGGGTCCTGGAGCCTTGTGCACGTTGATCCGGCTCAGCTTGCATTCAACATCCGCCAGAATGATGATGAACTCGTCCGGCACGAGTCGCACGACCTTTGACGGCGGCGGCGTAATGTTGTCGTCTGGTGGACTGAGGTCATCGGCCATACCCTAACAGAACCGATCATTTCTCAGCTAGAGCCTGTACGTCGCCATCATGCAGCTGATTAGCCAGTCCAGTCAACGGCTGACTGATGTTTACCGTCTGATCCGTCATCAGTTTGACGCTACGCCACCAATTGCGTGGTTTACTGACGCGCAGTCCCCCCATCTTTCTTGCCTAGCACTTTCGCCGCAGTGTCCTTGACATTCGCCGCACTCGGTTGCGGTACGCTCTGTATCGCGCCGTCTGGCCGGTCTTCAGCGCATGTTAACGACAGCGGATGAGATGACGAAACTGGTCGGAAACCCACGGCTTGTCTGTTGAGTAGCGTATGATAGTCCTTAGCGGCAGACTGTAGTCGACCAGACCTGCGACTGTGCTGTAGAACGCCTGCGTCATCTCTTCACACGTGTCCATGCGGTACAGAGACGTCCAGTCGTACTCTGTGATCGCCTAACACAGCAGCGCCCTGCTCCTTGCGTCATAGCGTCCAACAACCACCGCCACGTCCTCGCCGCATCTGTTAACCTTTGCTTCGGCGTTGTAAGCACTACGCTGTGGTCCGACCATCCGATGTTCGGCAGGACGACGAGCAGCTTGTACCAGTCCTTAAGTCTGGTGTAGATCTTGTCAAGGACAGATGATCCACGCGTCGGCGCCTTGACGACCTGATGCAGTGGGTAGGACAGCAGCGGGGCATCTGGCAGCTAGTTGAAGTCGCCCAGCAGCACGACGCCGGCTGCGAGTGATGCTGTCCAGACAACCGAGCATGTGTGACTTCATGGCCCTGACATCAGCTGACGGCGGGCGATAGACAGTGCCGATAACGACGTGTGATGTGGCGCGTGACATACGTTATTGTCTGTACCGCAGCCAGATCGTCTCGAAGTTCGGCGACTTTAGCGCAGACAACCTGACACACGGTAAACTGTGACGCACGAACACAGCAACCCCGCCGCCAGGTCGCCCGTCCTTCCGGTCACGTAGCCCGGGATGCTGACGAGTTCGCTCGGCACGGACTGCGTCAGCCATGTCTCTGTCGTGCACGCGATGTCGACCACGTTCTGTCGTAGAACCGCCCTCAACTGGTCCGTCTTGAGCGTAAAACCGCCGCGTACGTTGGCCGTGAAAAAACACGGCAAGAACTGACAGAACGGCTGGGCGGCAGCAGTTGATCGTCGCACGTCGACAAAAAACATGCGCCGGCAGTGGACTGACGTCGCGAGCACGGAACGACGTGCGTCGGCCTGTAGAGACGTAGACCGCGGAACCCCCGAACGTTCCATCTCCGTTATCAGATGAGCTTTGGCATGCGCGCTGTTGTACGTGTCTGCCGGTCGGCCCAACAGCCTCGGTATCTACGTCGTAGGCCGAGATTGCCGATCAACTGCTGGACCTGGCTGATTAACGGATACTTTGCGCCAATGAATCTAAAAGCTAGGATAACGTCACGTAACCACATTCGAATAGACGAATCCAATTAAAATTTACGCAAGTCGCTAAAGTAACTGAAAAACAAATTGCATCGTCGTTGACAAGGTCACAAAAGCTTCAAAACAGTACAATTTTGAAACAGGAACTCAGAATAAAACCAGATAAAACCTGTATCATAATTTGAGCTCTAAAAACACGACTGCTGCCCACAGACGGCGCAACTAATTGTGCTATCAGTCGTTATTGATTGATATTGCAATTTTATTGTGGCATGTTAGTGGCTTCGGCCTTTTGTCATATTTTAAAATAATAAAAATAATAATAATAGGCCTAGATCTACGTAAAAGTAAAGATTTCGTAAACCTAGCTTCTGTCGTTTTAGTAAGGAAGCAAGGTGTGACGGACAGACGCCTTTGCCATGGCTATGCTAACTCCTAGACCTAGAGCAAAGTCAGCCTATAGGCCTAATCAGTCACTCATAACGTGCAACATCACACTCTCCAAGGCAGTCACCGCATGCGGTGTAACAATAAACTAAACCACCAAGTTGTGTACTTACGTCAATAATATTTGCAAAACTTCATACTATACCGTCTCGTCTCCATATCTTCCGTCATAATAGACCTCTCTTTGTCGGGTGATATGTTTAACAGTTGCAACTTCGTTAATTTAGTCTAAACTTGCCTACAACAACTTCGTCTACAGCAGTGGGAAAGACAACAATTAACTGTTAATCTAAATTACTAATCATGACGACAGCGGTAAGCACATACCTGTAGTTGCGGTTGTGGGTACTACTGCTGCTACAGTGACTGTGCTGACCGTCGGTGTTGTAAAAGGTGACGCGGTCGATTCTGATGCTGTCGTTACAGTAGTTACCCCTGGCACACTTGCGGTGGTCTGCGACACAGCTGTGACCGTTGTTGGGCTTACGGTACTTTCTGTAACAGAACGCAAACGCCGTAGACTAAATGAGTTGCATAAGAAGCGGGTTTTAAACGGCTGATAACCGGGGCTTTAGTTGGTTCTTTAAACCTGGGCTCCTGAGGGCCCCACGAAAATAAATAGGCCTGCTTACAGAAAAAAAACTGACAATAAAGTGCATAAACGTAACGTTATGCACAAACGATTTTTCATAACAAAAAGAAAGAGACTATATGGGAACACAAAATCTTGAAATATGGCGAATAGAGCTTTGCCCCAAACCTTACAGAGGGAGCTTACAGACTAACGTCGTTCCAACAGGCCACCTGTTTTTCTAAATTTTGCACAAACATAGTGTACAGCGTGTGTGGAAAAAATTATACTCACCTGAAGTACACAGAAATTTATTTTTTAAAGACAAGAAGAATTTGACATCTTACAAGCATAGTCTGCGTTCTAATCTTCGCCAAAATGCAAAGTTGCATTCAATCATATCAAAACTTGACAAAGTTATGCTATATGCGATTACTCCTAAAATTTTTACGCGCGAAAGCAGCTACTGCTTTCAGCGCGTCTTCGCCATCGCAATTCTGTCCGACAGTCTGTCTGTCACACGAATGGATCAGTCAAAAACGGCGCAAGCTAGAATCACCAAATCTTTACTGTCGGCTGCCTGGAAGACTCTAGTTTCAGGAAACGTAAAGCTTTTCCATAAATTCGAAGGGGTCACCCCGAACGAGGGCGCTAAATGAGAGGGGGATGGGCAAAATTTGCGACTTTTGGCCAGTAAGTCGCTGTATCCCAGTAACGGTGCGAGATAGGGCCTACTATTATTCATTTATAGGAAGTCGTACATTGGCTCTCGATTGGCGCCGATTTTAATAACCTTGAATGATCTTGAACGCCAAAATATAGGGTTTTATGGATTTTTTGGCGATTTCGGGTTGCGACACCAGTCTATATCATTCACAAGGTAGAGCCACGCTACTATCGTTATGCGCTCCAGATACAGAATTTGGTATTGGTATATTAACTTAGCGTGAACACCCCAATTTTCAGCTAAACTACTGAACCGGAACTGCTATAGGCTTTCGCGCGTCTCGTGAGCATTAGCTCAAATTTCTTGTTACAAAGCGTCAGCATACATGCTGTGCAAATGCCCCGTCCTACGGCGAAGGCGTTCGTCCGTCCGTGTGTCTGTTTGGAACTCACTGCTATACTGTCACAGCGACGCAAGCTTGGATCACGAAAACTTCATTGTCTGCTTTACGAAGAACTCTAAGTCCACTATCAACATTTTAAAGAGTTTCCCAAACTTTGAAGCAGCATTGATTGAGGACGCTAAACACAAGGGGGTAGGAGAAATTTGCGATTTTTAACCATTAATTCACCGTATTTTAGAAACAGTGCAAAATCGGACCACGGCTTGTTATAGGATGTGCCACATGCTCTTTCGATTGCTACCAAAATCAACGATTTTGGAGGACGCTGAATTGCCGTACTCTACTGCACAAGTGGTGCGTCTTTTGAAGCGCATAACAAAAATGTGAACAAAATAGACACACATTATCAAAGGCAGGGACTTTACTTTCAGGCATTGTAAAGTCCTTACGGATATTCGTACGAATTCCGTGGCAAGAAGGCCTCAAACAACAGTCGGGTAACCAAAACCGGCATTTTTTGTTATTTCGGTCGTTATGGAATCTTTAAAGTCAAAGCCAACACCCGCCCCCCCCTATTATTACGCATCGTCAATAAGCGCTATATCGGCTTTCCAGAAAATGTCAAATGTTTGACATTCAGTGACCTTGAAATGCCATTTTATTGCTAAAATGTTTCCATCGTCGGTTTGGCTAGATTTTTGTGCCTCATTCTGAGAGACGACTGCATGAAAACGAATGAGAATACTCCCAAAAATGTTCGCCAGAGAAGATACTTCCTGGCTATGTAAGGTGTACGCGGATACCCGCTAAGTTCTCGCGTGCGGATGCGTCAGTTAACAGTGCTGCGGTAGAAAGCGGCTAACTGACGCGCTACGACTATGCTGCAGGCGTCTACGGTACGGCCGTCGTCTGTCTGTCTGTTTGTCTGCATGTCACAAATGTATTGTGACAAAGCGTTGTGTTGTACGGGAACAATTTTTGCTCATATTAGCCCTGTGTCAAAGTTTTTTGCGTACAAAATTTGAAGAATGCAGTGAAAGACAAACAATTTCAAATTTGGGTTGAATGGAAAGAGGGGGGTGTAAAACTGTGTATTTTCAACGGAAAACTGGCCATATCTCTGAAACGGTGAAAGTTAAGGCCAAGGTTACTATTAATCACTAATAGGAACTGGCACACGCCTTTTAATATAAGATAACAAGATAATGTTCATTCGAACACGGAGTCTGTCCAATGCATTTCGATAGTTTACACTATATGTCTGTATAAATAAAATCAGTGGGCTGTATAGACTAGTAAAAAATCAAGCAGTTTATTTTCAAATTGTGCAATAGCAATGATCCTTTTATCCTTCTCTATTATTTTAACTAAACAATAAACACTACCAGTCACGAGACCATTCCATTCGTCACCAGCGCTTTACTATAAATGGTCCATAGTCACCATGCGTCTATCTGGCACCGTTATGGAGATATGGCGCATTAAAGATAATGGGGTCACGAACTTGATTTTTTGGAGTCACTTGACGTCATCGGTCACGTGACCATTCGACTCCCGTGGGTCGACGTTCTATGGGAAGTTAAAGGAAAGGGAAAGCGGAAGATAAAGGGAAGGAGAAGCGGAAGAGAAAGGGGAAAAGAAAGGGGAAGGAAAAGGAAACAAGAAATTTGAGCTAATGCTCACGAGACGCGCGAAAGCCTATAGCAGTTCATCTTCGCAAACTGTCAGTCTGTCTCCAGTTTTTTCGTTGCAGTTCATTATTGGATTTTGTGCTGCAGCAGAAGATCACAAAAATTAATAATAAACAGCATGTCTGTATCTACTTGCAATCGTTTTCACGCTACAGCAGATAAATGCTGTAAAATAACCACTTTTTAGGAGGGGTAGCCGTCTTTGACGCCCGCCTGCGCCGGGCTCCTTGAACCTAGGGGGTCCGGACTTGAACTGCTAAAATCTACGTTGAATGCTGAACATTCCATATGCAGGTTGTCTTGGTCTACCTCCATTCATTTCGTCGCAATTCAGTATTGAAATGTGCGCAGCATCCACAAATTGCGGAAAATTCACTAAAAACCTCTTTTTGAGGGGTTTAAAGTCATTTAAGGTCATCGATGTTGATAAATCCAAAAAGCCTGTCACCAGTGCTTGTTATGATAACAGCATGTATGTACCTATCTGCAGCCGTTTTCACGCTACAAGAGATAATTGCGGTAAAATAACCACTTTTTAGGGGGAAGGTAGCTGTCTTTGACGCCCGCCTGCACCGGCCTCCTTGAACCTAGGGGGTCCGGACTTAAACTGCTAAAATCTACGTTGAATGCTGAACATTCCATATGCAGGTTGTCTTGCTCTACCTCCAGTCATTTCGTCGCAATTCAGTGTTGAAATGTGCGCTGCATCCAAAAATTGCAAAAAGTTCACTAAAACATCTTTTTGAGGGGTTCAAGGTCGTTCAAGGTCATTGATGTTAATAAATCCAAGAAGCCTGTCACCAGTGCTTGTTATGATAAGCAGCATGTATGTACCTATCTGCAACCGTTTTCACATTATTCGAGCCAATAACTGCAAAATGACGTCTTTTTAAGGGGGGTACTCCTTTTTGACGCCCTCGTTCGAGGGGAACCCCTGCACTCAGTGGCACGAAATTTTGTCACGATAAACTAGAGACCTTGGGGCAGCCCAGAGTAAAGATTTCGTGATCCTAGCTTGCACCGTTTTGATACAGATCACGAGTGTGACAGACGGACGGACAGACGGACAGACGCCCAGACGATGGCTAAGACGCGCGAAGCATTCTGCTTTCGCGCGTAAAAAGGGAAGAGAAAAGGGCAAGGAAAAGCGGTAGGGGAAGGAAAAAAAGATGGAGAAGGTTAACGGAAAAGGGAAGAAAAATGGGAAAGGGGAAAGGGGAAAGGGAAAGGGAAGTTGAAGGGGAAGGAAATTGGAAGGAAAAGAGGAAGGGAAAAGAAAGGGAAGGGGAAGGTGGAAGGAAAATAGCTTAAGAAAAGTTGGACGCACGCATGGACACTCAGGTAATTTTATACTCTGTCCAATGCTATGCATAGCATTGGACAGTTAAAAATTATCGACCTTGAATGTCCTTGAAGGTCGGTATGCGATATTGTGGCTAAACGGTGCGAGATAAAGCCTAAGTTGCTACTGATCAATAATAAGAAGTCACATATTGGCTTTCAAATGACATAAAAGTCATTGACCTAAATGACCCTAAAAGTCAGTACGCGCTATTGTGGCTAAACGGTAAAAGATAGGGCCAGGGTTGTTGTTAGTCACTAATAGGAAATCGCTTACGCGCTTTTAGATGAGATAAAAATCATGGACCTTGGATGACCTTGAAGATTAGTACTGCAACAGAAACTGTATAGGTTGTAGCGCGTCTTTTCTAGCGACAGCTGGGCTTTTTTGTTTTCCATGTATTTAGTTGCTTTGTCTTTCCATTCGACTGAAATCGCGGGAGTGGACATCGTGGCACGGTCAAAAATGCAGGGGTGGACATCGCGGGAGTGGACATCTCGGGAGTGATTGGTAGTAAAAAAGTATTTGCGCACAGAAAAGTCTCAGTTATACACTTAGTAGGCCTATGTGTTGCAGTTATTTTTGGCAAATGCGGCACAAAAAGGAAGCTCTCATGTAGCCTATAACCATGAAACGGAACGCTATTTTTGGACATGTCAACTCAAAGAATGTGAATAGTGGAGATTTTTGGATATATATGATGCTACTAAATACTGAAAAAGTCAAATGCAATAAAAAATACGCATCGCAAATGTGTGAAATAAAGCACTCAAACAGTTACATTAGTAGCAAAGTTCACACTGTCTCTAGTGAAAATTACGAGATCCTAGCTCGCAGTCAGTCTCGTGTACGTGTAGCCTATAAACACTGTCTCTAATGAAAAATACGCATCACCATCGTGATCATACCACGACACACCAGACACCCTGCATCCATCTCAGCAACTCGCATTGCACAGTTTTCACAAAAGCGTGCGTGCCCACACGGCACCAATGCGAACCCCTCGCGCGGTGCAATCAGACACACTTCGCAGAATTGTGACTCTGTCACGGCCGACGCTGACGACGTTGTAGCCGTCGCTGTTGGAGCAGGAGCTGTTGGAGTCTGAGCTTCGTCCAACTCATCGCTGCTGCTGCTGCTATCGTCTGCTGGACGCAAAGTCTCTGTGTGCGCGCCCATGGAATGTCTCACAGAGGACAGAAACTGCATTCTAATGTAGGCACCACTGCTGAATCTGGATATGCACGCCTTGATGCGCTTATCATTCAGTATGATACCTTTGATTTGCCGCTGGTTTTGATCGCTGCTTATTGCTGTTTCGCTACTCCCTCAATGTCCACTCCCGCGATGTCCACTCCCGCGATTTCAGCGCCCCCTTTAAACATTGAGCCAAGGTTGTCGTAATGGCTTACGACAGAATTATTCAGCATGGAGTTGGACCTTAATGTTGGCACACTTTTTACGCGGATAATAGATTCTCTACTTTTGTAGACACGCACACATCCACTGCCGTGTAGGTTTGCGTCAGACATAAACTTTTTCCATATTTATTTTAACCGAATTCTGTTAGTTGTTCCAGGAACTGCAACACCGGGCAGTAATTTGTGTGTTTTAACTTCTTTTGGCCAAAATTTTTAAGTGGTTGCGAAAAATATTGCATACTATTTTGTCAACATCAGCGATAAATGCATGAAACTTTATAGTTTAGCGCACGTATATTTCGACGCAGAATATGCGTGTAGCTAAAATTTTGTAGTTTTTGAGAAATTTATTTTAAACCACGTCAGGCGCGAAATTATATTTTCCACCAACATTCTACGAGGCACGATGACGATTATACGCAATTAGTAGGTAAAACTTTTATATAAGCAGTTTCTAGCCAAAAATTTGCGAAGTTCAGTTTTGGTCCCATTTTTTAACTTATCTATAGCGTTTCATTTGCACTCGCCAAAGGGCGTAACTGGTCTTGCACAGCCAATAGCGGTAATATAACGGCTTTTTATAGAGTGCCCATCTTTGATGCCATCGTGCGTAAACCACTTTGGACCTACGGAATCGAGACTTAGACCTTTCAAATCTACGTTTATTGTCGAAAATTTTAAACGCAGGTTGTATTGATCTATCTGTAGTGATTTCGGCGCAGTTTGCTCTTGAAATGTGTGTCGCAACCAGAAATCGTCAAAAATCCATAAAAAACCCTTATCTTGGCCTTCATGGTCATCCAAGGTCACTGATTTCGGCGCCAATCGAAAGGCATTGTACGACTTCCTATTAGTGATTAATAGTAACCCAAGCCCTATCTCGCACCATTTCGGAGATACAGCGACTTATTGGCTAAAAATCGAAAATTTTCCTTACCCCCTTTTATTTAGTGCCCTTGTTCAAGATGACCTCTTTTGAATCTATGGAAAAGTTTTACTAATCCTGAAACCAAAGTCTGTCAGACAGCCGACAGTGGAAATTTAGTGATTTTAGCTTTTAGACTGATTCACCCATGTCACAGACGGACAAACAGACAGACGGACAGATAGACAGACAGAACTGCGATGGCTAAGACCCACGATAGCAGTTTTAGCTGTCGCGCGTAAAAAGTACATACCGGGTACCTATAAATAACAATTTGCTCTTATTTCACACATTTGCCGATAATTCGCCGCGAACATTATTTCCATGAAATTTAGTACAAAAGGTCATTTTACAGACGTAATAAACTGTACTAAATGCTAACTGAATCAGGATAGGAATTTCGATTCTGTGAAAAAATCACATTTTTGGTATTTCCCTAGGTACAAGGTTTCGCTGCTTGTTCACACTGTAACTAGATTTTACGTCCGTTAGGCCAATTGCTGTCTGTACTGAAATGTCAGACAAGCGACAGTGACCGTAACAGAGAATACCTAGAGTCGCCGTTGTCTCAGCCCGTTCAGTGGTTGTTGCTGCTGGAGTTGTCGTTTCCGCGGGTGTAGTGGTGGTTTCAGCGGTCGTCGTTTCGGGCGGTGTGGTTGTAGTTTCAACCGGTGTGGTTGTAGTTTCCACCGGCATAGTTGTAGTTTCCGCAGGTGTAGTCGTGGTTTCGGCCGGCGTTGTTGTTGTCTCCGCTGGCGTTGTGGTCGTCTCCGCCGGCATTGTAGTCGTGTCCGCTGGCGTTGTAGTCGTGTCCGCTGGCGTTGTTGTCGTCTCCGCCGGCGTTGTAGTCGTGTCCGCTGGCGTTGTAGTCGTCTCCGCTGGCGTTGTGGTCGTTTCCGCTGGCGTTGTAGTAGTTTCAGCCGGAGTTGTCGTCGTTTCTGCCGGTGTGGTTGTAGTCTCCGCTGGCGTTGTTGTCGTCTCCGCCGGCGTTGTAGTCGTGTCCGCCGGCGTTGTAGTCGTGTCCGCTGGCGTTGTAGTCGTCTCCGCTGGCGTTGTAGTAGTTTCAGCCGGAGTTGTCGTCGTTTCTGCCGGTGTAGTGGTAGTCTCCGATGGCGTTGTTGTCGTCTCCGCCGGCGTTGTAGTTGTTTCAGCCGGAGTTGTCGTCGTTTCTGCCGGGGTGGTTGTAGTTTCCGCAGGCGTTGTAGTCGTGTCAGCTGGCGTTGTAGTCGTCTCCGCTGGCGTTGTAGTAGTTTCAGCCGGAGTTGTCGTCGTTTCTGCCGGTGTAGTGGTAGTCTCCGATGGCGTTGTTGTCGTCTCCGCCGGCGTTGTAGTTGTTTCAGTCGGAGTTGTCGTCGTTTCTGCCGGTGTAGTTGTAGTCTCCGCTGGCGTTGTTGTCGTCTCCGCCGGCGTTGTAGTTGTTTTAGCCGGAGTTGTCGTCGTTTCTGCCGGTGTAGTGGTAGTCTCCGATGGCGTTGTTGTCGTCTCCGCCGGCGTTGTCGTCGTTTCTGCCGGGGTGGTTGTAGTTTCCGCAGGCGTTGTAGTCGTCTCCGCTGGCGTTGTTGTCGTCTCCGCCGGCGTTGTAGTTGTTTTAGCCGGAGTTGTCGTCGTTTCTGCCGGTGTAGTGGTAGTCTCCGATGGCGTTGTTGTCGTCTCCGCCGGCGTTGTAGTTGTTTCAGCCGGAGTTGTCGTCGTTTCTGCCGGTGTAGTTGTAGTCTCCGCTGGCGTTGTTGTCGTCTCCGCCGGCGTTGTAGTTGTTTCAGCCGGAGTTGTCGTCGTTTCTGCCGGTGTAGTGGTAGTCTCCGATGGCGTTGTTGTCGTCTCCGCCGGCGTTGTAGTTGTTTCAGCCGGAGTTGTCGTCGTTTCTGCCGGGGTGGTTGTAG
>Ga0209671_1000463_pt1 | contig 26828 bp, 18 predicted proteins | sample WorMetHERISLAND2_2_FD_187401 | JGI IMG/M metagenome (GOLD analysis project Ga0209671, IMG submission 187401) | Marine gutless worms symbiont microbial communities from Max Planck institute for Marine Microbiology, Germany - Olavius geniculatus... | ecosystem: Host-associated > Annelida >...
ATCACATCCTGTACGTACTCTCGGTGTCGCCGCGTAGATCTTAGCAGCTTTGCGCGAATGCAGTTTTTGAAACATAAAACGAATCAACGTGACAAATAGCGCGAGTCTGCCTCTGCGCGTTAGATTTTATCGCCAGTAAGTTGCACTCTTGTGACTACGATAGACTTTATGCTGCTGTGCGTAGCTTTCGGGGAAAAGAATATTGGTTAATCATGCAGTATAGGCGCCAAAACTAAATATATGCTTCATATATGTTCACATATATGTACACATCCATGTGTACATATATGAAACATATATGATTCGTACATGCATCATATATGTATCGTGTTTCCACATATATGCGTTCATGTATGTGACCTTTATGTTGACGTGCATGCACATTAGTTATGTGGAAAAAATTGGTATTGAGATGTATGTTGACATGTGTCACACTGTGTGTCATTTTCGCACCGAAACACCAGCATAAATGCAGATGCAGGTATTTCTACCGTCCGTCACACGACTGTATTGTGTCAAATCAACAGGAGCTAGGATTACGAAACTTCACTATCGGTTCCTGGAACGATTTGCTCTCAGGATCTGCGAAGTTTTCTATATATTCAATCGATCTTCGAGTGCGTTAAATTAAATAAGTGTAAAGAAAGTGGAGCTTTTCAACACTGAGTGGCCGCATCCCGCATCTAGGAAACAAAGTGGTGGTCGAAGTCGGCGAGTTTTAGTAGGTTTGATTTCGATCGCCATATCTTCGCAACCTTTGAAAATAAGGCCAACATTATTAAATAGCGACATGAAGTGCTTTATTGGCTTTCCTTTGACTCTAAAATGCGTGACTTTTAACGACCGTAAAATGCTGTGTCAAGTTAAAATATGTTTTCTGCGCTGGCATAGCTAAATATTTTGCATGGTTTTCGGCGACAACTACGCGAAACCGGACAGAGATACTGCTATATACGACTAACTGTGTCAGCTGCTATCCACAATGTTCGACTTCTGCACGAGCTGTGAAGCGAAGGCGTACTATTCTACACCAGATTTTTAGAATCTCGGTGTACATAGGTAAGTGCTTTTCATCAAACTGTCCTTGTACGGCTAATGGTACTGTCACAATGGAGAGAAAGCTAAGTTATTTTTACTATGGCTACTTAATTTGATTCCAGAAGGAGCAGCTGAGGTCCTGAACGGCGCGACTAAGCCTAGTCCTGCCGACCGCCGTATTAGTAAGAGAGTAAATCAGGCTTAGCCAGTCTACCTGTCCTGGGATAGAGCCGTAAATACAATAGCCGTAGAGTGCACATGCCAGGTCTCCTAAAATAAACGATCCGGTTCATAAACATGTCGCCTGATTTGAACTTAGTGACAGCTGTCTATTTGCTTTCTGGCAAGGACACTTGTTCTGCGTCTGTTCGGTTTAAAATAGGCTCTAGGCTCTAAAAACGCCATACTCTAGAAAGAGGGTAAGTAGGGTGTTTATCTCCCTTTCTACACGGTGTTTCATAAAAGGACACCTTTTTGTTTTTCCATAATTCACCCAAACGATGAGCTATTTACATGAACTTTTTACCAGTTGTAGTTGAAGAAATACTAATTCAAAATATTTTAACAAAATAAGACAGTTAATTAAATATTTTTTGCTACTCGTGATATAACGCTGATGTCATAGGCCCTAATGTGTCACGGGTTAAAACTTGCTAGTTTCAACTGGTGCTGTCTGTTGCTACCCTGCTCCGATGGTGAAAATCTGGTTTGTTGGTGACAAATATTTAAAGTTTACAGTTGCAGCCACAAAAACGTGCAAAGCGATTGCATTTATGTGTCTGTGGAGACAGTTGTCTTTCACATGTTCGAGCAAAACAGTGCACTAAGACACCAAGCTTGCAAGATAGTTGAGTTTTTGGATTGCAAGACGCCTGATTTCATGTCTCCATGTTGCTCAGTGCTGACACAATAAGCATTTTTCATTAGCGAACCACATTAAGTTCACCATCGAAGCAGGGTAGCAACTGACAGCACTGGTTGAGACAAGCAAGCTTGTACTTCCGACGCGTTATGAAGTCAGAATTACGTCAGGACTAGCAAAGAATGTTTAATCAACTGCCAAATTTTGTTAAAATATTTTGAATTAGTATTTCTTTAGCTACAACTGGCAAAAACTTCGTGTAAACTGATCATCATCTGAGTGAATTATGAAAAAAACAAAAAGGGGTCTTTTGTAAAAGTATCAAGTATCTTTTGAGACTGTAGTTGGATATAGACCACTGAGTCCGTGACGCATGGCCAGTGCGACGCCAGACATACGGTTACCTTCCCAGCCGCAAAGCGTCGCCGCCTTTTGACCGGTACCAAATTATACTGCATGGTTAACAAAGGTCTAGCGTGTATGTGACTGCAGTCACTCTGGAAAATCGCTTTCTTTTCACGACCGGAAGTCGGACGCCAGACTTCGTATAAAGGCGGTACGGTCGGCCCACCCCAGCGACCGCTGGACTTCTTGTACCTGAAACACGTGCCCCGAAAATCTGCAGTGCAGGTAATTATTTGTTATGTCAACTAAGTTATAGATAGCACTTATTTTAATCCGGACGCCGGTCGGTCGATGTTGGAAGAATGATTATTGGCCGTATAGTTGATCAGAGCGTCAAAGACGAGTGGGTCACGTGCTGTGACGTAACGGCTAATCCCTGCCAGAGAGTAAAGTCGACTGACTGGACGTGGGCTGGATAGGCACGCGTGCTATCTATCAACAATATTGACCAGCGACTGACCGCCCGCCATCAGTTGGCTGGCTGTATTAGCGGCCTGTCGGCGCCAACCTAGCACTGTACCGAAGAGACCTATCAATCACATTAGGTACGTGGAATGCTTCTTCGTTGTGATAACTTGGATGCTCCAGTGTCACATTAAAATGTCTCCCCATGAAAAATTAGCCCGCGAAAAGATAATCACGAATTTGACAAGTCTTCCTTTTATTAAAATATCGCCGGCCCCATGAAAAGTCTTCCCGTTATAGGATCCCCCCTTAGAAAAATTCCCCCCGGCGGACAATTTACCGGCAAAAATCCGCCCCGCGCGGCGGTCGCCCGGGCGGAACAGATTTTTACCGGTAAATTGTCCGCCGGGGGAGACTTTTCTGGGGAGAGCGATCCTATAATGGGGCACCGGCAACACGTGTCGTTGTCGTCGCGTCGTCGTTTCGTCGTATACACATCTCGCGGTGTACAGACACGTAGTCACATAACGCACTGCAGGGCTAAACATGCAGAGAAGACTCACTCAGGGCTGCAACTTCCCGCTAGAACCTGGGGGCAGTAGCTCTATACATGTAAACGCCCCAACTAATCAGAGAAAACTCAGAATACGTCTATTTGACAGTTATTATTACGTAAGTACTGTATTACTATGTAAATGTTATTATTTTCGTATTGATTTTGCGTTGATTTTTGAATTTTTTTCTTCGAAAAGGTTGATTCCACATAGGTGCGACTCCCTGTCGCGGATTCTCATGCTCTATTTTTTCTCGATTTTATTATTGCTGGTTAAGAACGAAAAAAACTTTGCAATATTTTGTAAAAAGAGGAGTACCCAGTCAAACATGACCGTCACGAAGCAGCAAAAAATATCAACCGAGTTTTATATTGATTTTTGCTTAAACTAACATTTACGAGTCTTTTTTAACTGCATCAATGTACGTTGTATACTCTCAAATTCTGGTAAATTAAAGTTGTGAAACACATCCACTGCTAATATTTGCTGTGTAATTGAAGGGCTTACTTCCAATACTTGTTAAGTCCATTTTGGTCAAAACTCATTTTTCCACTATAAGCAAAATCGACTCAACAGGTATTTGACGTAAACCCTTTAATTGTACACTGATTTAAAGCAGCAGCAACTGCTTCATGATTTTTTGATGAAATGCGTGCTTTGGTTTTATTTAAAGTCGGAAAATTTCGTGAAAAAAAGATACAATCTAGGACATGGTTGCACATCGTAGACATTACGAGATGGATGTGCGCTAATGCAGAGCGTCTTGAACTCAATTTACTCCGCCTGCAATGTAATATGCACGAAGTCATGTCGCCGTGTATATAGAAAACTGCGATATACATTCACGGAATGCATTAGCTCTTCGACACATTTCCACTCAGATAACGTATTATTAGCTTTTTGTACTTTTTTCCAGTATACCGCTATTTCAGCACATTTTAGCTGTCTCCGTGAGCTGTCTCTAGCTTTTTAGACTGCGTGTATTGTAGGCCTATAGTTGCTCATGGTCCAACTTCAATCGTTGTTTAGTGCCCGCCTTCTTTCATCTATTAAAGTGTGAAGACATGGTTATACACCGCCAGTTACTCCAATGCAAAGTTCTGCAGGCAAATTGAAATGTTTACTGCATAGGCGCCCCTGTAATGATTTGCGCTATGTTACGGCACGTTATAATTACCATGGTACTATTAGCAAAGTATGTGTTACGACACTTGAGTTCGCAGGAACCATAGATGTAAAAAACATTTTTAATGTTTTTTTGTAAAAGTTTTAAAAAAACGTGTTTTTGTATATTTTATGTTTTTAATGTTTTTTAAAAATTTTTTATGCGTTTTTTTATCTTTAAACGTCTTGGTGCTTTTTATGTCGTGTTTTTTGTTCTAGTTAAAACACAAACGTACAAAATTACAAATATGATTTATTTTTCATGAACAAATTGCGCTCAGCTGTTTTTGATCTGTACATTCAGTACATTCAGGTTTTTAGTCTTTACAAATGGTAGGTTTTTGTTTTTAATTATCTGAGTTAGATATTCTTTGCGTGTATAATGGCGAAAAAGACAGCGATTGAAAAAATCTGCAGTTTAATGTTTTTATGTATGTTTTTATATGTTTTTTTTTCTATAAAAGTGAAAAAAAAAATGTTTTTCTTGTTTTTTTTAAATTTGCAAATCAATGTTTTTAACATCTATGACGGAAACAGTGAAACGACAGTCTTAGGCCTATGATATAAAAAAGATATCAGTCAAAGGCCTACTAGCTCGGATCTGACAGGCCTGCAGATTTTGGGCAGACAGCTGCATGTGCCAACTTCCAAGATCTGAGTGACAGCTATGTCGTGTGCTACTGCAATTCTGCGAAATAGGCCAAAACGTTTCAGGATTACAGCAAATGTCTACCATGCTACATCATAACTTCATAAGTACGCCTAGACCGGGCCTAGACCTTGGTTTGTTTATCGTCAGGCTAGCTGTCAGCTGATCGAGATGAGAAAAAAAACAAAACTTAGCCTAACAGCAAAATACGTCATATACTTAGGCCAAAACGATTATATCGAGTAGCCCTAAAACGATAAAGCAAATTTCCGCTTTAAAAGAACACATATGTTTTGAATCCAAACAGGATCGATACTTTACGTAGGATGCGGTTAATCGGTAACATACGGCAGGAGTAGAGATGTCGTGACGTCATGCGCCAAATATAGTGGGTAAGTCGAGGGAAGGGAAGGGCAAGAGAGGGGTAAGCACTAGCAGTAATAGGTTGGTGGTGAGTCAGGCCGCTAGACCTCACTGAGCTAGCCCGGGCGACAGCGGTAGGGATGGGTCAATAAATGGAAATATCGATATTATTATCTCGATATGAATATATCGTATCATCCCAGCGCTGACCGCTGAATATTAAAATTTTTGATAATACCAGGTAATAAGACCTTTGTTTTCTGACTTCTGATTGACATGACTGTTTGCCATTTAAAGACGGCCGACACATAGGCCTAACGTAATTCCAAAAAAACCAAATGCATATGCTTAATTAGCAGACCTGATAAAATAACACACAGACTACCAGACCAGTTGTTATTAAGACGTTCTTTGAATTTGACAGTCAAGTCGTGCAAGAAGACACCTCTAAGTTACGAAACGGTTGTGACGTGGCTACTGCCTACAGACATCAGACAACGTACACTTCGATTTACAGAAAAAATCACCAATGTTTTGAATCGACTTAAATCGTTTGTCATAAAATCAGAAACTGTAAAAAATACTTTCAAATAAACATTGCAAAAAATGAGCCCGTTTATGGTCGTTCTTTATTCTCTTATCTCCAGAGAGCTATAGCCAGCCCCCTTGGGAGGTCTCTGTGACTCTGTCGTCTGATAAGTAAAGATATCAATATGCAAACGTTATATTTTTTATGAGTCCGGTGGCGTGAATTCTCTTAATTACAGAATATCAATGTCGTATCCATAGCTCGACAATCGGTGTTGAGTATTGTAACGGTATCTGTGTCGTATCGATATTGAAATTGTGATATTGACCCATCCCTAAGCAGTTGGGCGTGGCAAATTCCTATGGCGCAAGTCACTGACGTCAGTAGAGAAACAACAACAACGTATTACAGGCAAAAAATACAAATAATGGCGTAACGGCTGATAGGTAACGTTATCTAGTGTCTGATCTGATAAGGAACAGTCTATAAATGTTGTCCGTCAGTCTGCGGATGTCGCTGTAGACGCGTTGACGTTGTTTTGAGCGGTCATAAGGTCAGTCAGACTAGACGATGGACCGAGCGGCACGCCCCTCTGCGCTGAGTTCTGACGAGCTACGTCGTAAAAAGACCAGTTTCACGCTGGACTTGGCGTCTGCGACGAAACCCTTGGCGCAGACGGTGTCTAGTAACAAGCCGGGACCGGGATTGAAGCAGGACGTGGTGCGTGACGCTGGCAGTGTACTGGCGTCACCAGATGTCGGTCTACTGGCTCTGGCAACTCCAGACTTGGAGAGATTTATACTGCAGCAAGCGTATGGAGCGGCGACAGCTGGAGCAACCACACCGCCCGGGGCAGCCGCTGCGTCCATCGTAACCACTCCCACACAGGTCGGTGAACAAGAACAATATGGTCAACCTGTAACCATAATTATTACTTGGATCCGGCATTGCACTTGACTCACACGGTACCCACGGAAGACTTCAAGAGTCTCCTACATCGCTGGCTATCACAGCAACATCATTTGCTGTATTTTCCTTTCTGTTGACTGCGGTTGTTCTTTATCATGTTGTTTTTGATATGTGTGTTTTGTGCAATTCGTCACTTAACAGTGTTGCTGTGTATGGTCTGACACAGGTGTTGTTTCCTCGGTCGGTGACAGAGGAGCAGGAGGCGTATGCTCGCGGATTCCTCGATGCTCTAGTGGAGCTACAGAGACAACGACAGCAGGCTGCTGCATCACCACTTGTACAGGTGGGTATTTACCATCACCAGAGCTTCAAGTATGGGCTGCAGTATACAGGCACTTTCTTGGTCTTCTTGGCCATTTTTGTGAGATAGCTACAAAATGATAATATTCAACACACAATATTAGAGATCTGCAACCGCACTCTGATGGTTTTCATACCGGCACTTATTTTTTCCTGCTTCAAGCCCTGACCATCATTAACTCTCAGGCTGCCTTCCAGTTGCCTTGTGGCTTTTTGTTCTTGAGACATGACTGTTCTTTAACAGAACAATTAGGCCACCTAGAACGAAACAACAGTTTTTATTCTTTTTTCTTTTTTCAGTGCAAGATCTGCAAGGTCTCTGGGCTGATCGCCGCGAAATTTTGCCACATGGTCGTAAGCATTGTTCAGTTTTATTTCCGGTCCAAAAACTTGGGGGCTGCCCCTGGGTGAAAACATGCTAAATTTGGCCCAATTTTGGACCCCTTCCCACTTTGAGCGCGAATATCTCCGGAATAGATAGAGATGTCCAAAATTGGACAACTAGGTGATTGACAGCGATTTCTCCCACATTTGGCGAAAAAGTTTGGTGAACTTTGGTCCACTAATTACGGAGATTTAGAGGTGCAATTATGACCACAAAATGGACTTTTTGGAAAACATAGTTCGGCTCCTAGGGGGTGCAGCACCCCCAAATTTTTACATGGGCTATAGAATGGCAAAGTCTTGCTAAGGTACACCCCACCCAGGATGCAGTTCCCTCTTACAATTTTTTACAATGGGGGTCAAAAATTGGCTTAAAATTTGGTGTATTAGCACCTATAACTTTGGGGTTAAGGGGAGTAACCCCATGAAACTTTGTCACGTTATGTGCCATAAGGCGGGCATTATCACTTATATACAACTTTTGGGAGACACTGTTGCCTTAAAATTTGGGAGGGCAAAAATGTGTAAAATTTGGTGCAATTTAAGACAACTTTTGACTTTGACCACGAATATTTCAGGAACCAGTCAAGATATCGAAAACGGGAAACAAACTTTATTGAAAGCAATCCCTGCTGCATTGGACAAAAAATTGGTTAACTTTGGTCCACTAACAAAAAAGTTATAAGCGCAGATGTAGACCCACCCTAAGTCATCACTGCGCATTATGCATATGCTAATGCATTTGAGTTCGGACCATGTGACTTTGCTACCAGATGAATTTCAACCTCCAAACTTTTCCCCCAATTGAACTTACAGCGCTGGGTGGCTTCACATTGGGCTCTGCCCCAAATTTCTAGTTGTAATTTGTCATAATGATTAGTTAGCTACAGCCGGTCATTTCATATCAGACCTTGTTGTTGCTGCTAACAACACCACTTTGGCATTTATATTTAATCTTAGGCTTATAGCAAATTGAGTTTCTTGTAAATTGTACTATGTGGAATTTATATTTGAAGTAGATAAATAAGTAAGTAATTTATGTAGCACTTTAACTGTAATAACCTTGAACGTGTCATTAAGGTGTCAAATCTTGCATTCTGGAATATTTATATGTGCTTGTTTAAAAATGATTAATAATCGGTGGCCACTTCTTTACTCAAATCAAAAGGCCAATAAAAATGACTGCCTCATCTCTAGTGGTTCGTGATTTCCAACCTCGGATCTGCTTTGTCATTCAATTTAATTTTGTACCATAAGAATTTTTTTTATTTTGTTTTGTTTTATCATTTATGCTGTTAATTAGTGCAGTATATGGTTAAATGTACCAAACAGTTTTAAGTGTACTTTAATTTTTCATAACTTGTGTAGGTGGTTCCGGACCCTCGAGCTGCCTTCCTGTTGCCTTGTGCCAGCCCGTCAGACGAGAGATCGGCCAGTTTATACACCACATTAACGACCATACCACGCACGACTGCTGTCACATCAGCGGCTGCTGAAGTTATTCCTGCTAGGTCATTACCAGAACTAATTCCCATACCTACCGCAGCACCGGCACCACCGCCCCATCCTCCTCCACCACCATTCTCTGGACTACGTCCATCAACTCTGAATCTGTCTCCAGCTGCACCACGACGGTCTGCGGTCGTGCCAGCGTTTGATGTGAAAAGGATTCCACCGTTCTATGATGACTCTGAGACTCTTGATCTGTCACCATCCGGCCGTTATGCCAGTAGAACATTGGAGCAGAGTACAGCACCGAAGTCGAGCAGTGCATTGACGCCATCAAGTAAACCCTCGGTTGTCTCACAGCTGCCGATAAATGAGTCTCCAACAAATACAAACACTGTTACCACAGATGAGTTGAAGGCGACCGTGAATGTGCCGGTGGTGACACTGGAGCCAGTGCATCAAGTGCAGGACATATCAAAGTCAGAAACATTGTCAGACGTCTCTTCTGGAGTACAAGCGGTAGGCGTTGGAAGTCAGGAGCAGATGCCGATGGAAGTGTCGGAGGGAAGCAGTGGTGCTACCGATGCTCTGCTGATGTGCCCGATCGACATGAGTGCACAGGAGCAAGCGAAACTTGAACGCAAACGAGAGAAGAACCGCTACGCTGCACAGAAATGCCGAATGCTGAAGCTTGAACGCATTGACCAGCTGCAGCGACGAGTAAACGAACTCAAAGCTCAGAACGCACAACTTGCCGGCAATGCGAGTACGCTGTGTGACCAGGTGAACAGACTTCGACAGATGATAGTAGAACACGTCGAGGGCGGCTGTCAGGTCATGATGGTGCACAGTGCAAATACGTGAGAGTCTATGACTTCAGACTAGGGATGGGCCGATATCGCATTGTCAACACGATGTTGACCATATATTGAGACAGGGATTAGACATCAGTATTTTATGAGTAAGTAAATATCCAACCCATAAAATATGTTGCAGGTTATTTTCTTCATTTCTCCGAAATATTCTACATGTCAGCTGTTATGGACATAAAGTCACATCGACAGTCAGAAGGCATGAAACCAGTATCGCGATATGAGGTTTGATATTTAGTATGACGATACAATTTGTTGGCTTATCAGAAGAATATGGCACTGTTTATATCAACCCATCCATACTTGAGACTACCTTTGTGTGAGCCAGTGGTGTCTTTGGGAAGTTTGTGCCTGACCCCTTTGAAAGTGAAAAGAGAAAAATTAATCCCATTTCTCTGACTGTAGATTCTGGTATATGATTTCCAGTCTGAATCAGAACAAGCAGTTATACGTGCAGATAACTTTCGAAAACTTTTTTGAAAGTATACAGGTGAAATCTGTGCCCAGGCCGCCCTTTTACTAGGATCCCTTTTTTACATTCTAAATACTCTACTGATGCCAGTGGCTTACACAAACTTTTTGTCACTTGTTTAAGTTATGTAGTCTGCCTCTGTGCTTGTCAAGCTACAGCAACAGTAGATTTTAATGTCAGTTTGGTTATTATTATTTTTGTTGTGTGAAGTTTTATTTTATTATATTAATTTTGCTGCTAGTTACTGCACTTTGTTTATGTTTTTAATGTACTAAACATGTTGAACATGTACTTAGTGGAAAATGATTTTGTGTTTGAGTGTGCCACATTAGTAAAAGTGAATATGCTATTCATGAATCAGTTCTTATTTTTTTGTATGGATTATTTTCCGACCATTGTGTAGTACTAATGCTGTGTGCAGGCACATTACAGTTTGTTAATGGCAGTGATCAGTTGTGGTAATAGTTTTCTGAATATGTTATATAATATGATATTCTTGCTAACTTCATGTCGCTCTCTGTCATCCTTACTATTATTCTTGTTACTCTTCTTTACTTCCAGTTCAAAAATCTGTCTCCTGAATATCGCCAGCGAGTGAATGAATTCAGACTTTTTGTGCGAGTTTACTGATGATGATGAAATTCTTATTCAATGCGATTATTCATCCAACTTTTTTTATTATAGGCTTTTGTCTTAAATAAAACAATTTCTCTGATTCCTTTCTTCCATTTCCATTGGACATTTTTGTTCTAGTTCGGCCCATTTTGTAGTTTCAAGTTAGCTGCTGGTAACATTCTGACTACACATTAAAACAGTGCTGTTGTGACATGATAAGTCTGTAGTCTGGTAGTAAGGATGTTCTGTTCTCAGTTATTTGCAGCTGCAGTTGCTGCAGCTGACTTCATTGCTCTTCGAATTGCCTGTTGTTGTTTGCTGTGCTCGAGTTGGTCGTGCTGTGATTGTCTAAAGGCGCTATGTTAATGTTTCGTTGTTGGGTTGTTGTGTCCGTTATCACTCTCTTCAGGTATCTTTGCAGTGGCACCAGCTAAGCTCTCAGACATGGCCAAGTCTCACACATCTCAGCTCGCTGTTCCACCCGCTATAAAATTATTTCATGCATTTTGGTTTGACCGCATAATTCTCACATTTTCTGTTGTCGCAGCAGCGGAAAGTGATTTTTATTGGGTGCATTTTCTGGGCTAAAAATACATAAAGTGCATCGGTATTTTGGGATGCGCTCCTGAACCCACTGTGGAAGCTTGCAGCACTTTGCCATGTGGATTTTGGAGATAGCAAGGAAAGAGGAGGGAGGCAATCAGTCTCTCACATTTTCTTTCCCAAGCTTGGCGTGTCTCGCTATGTGCTTTGTACTTTAGTTTAGTTGTTAGGCCACTGTTTATAGTTTCATTTGAGAAACTACTAGTATGCAGTCACAGTGACTGAATATTGTTATCAGGAAACAGTAGGATAAGTGATGAAATTTGCTGACTGCGAACATGTAATTGCTCACACAAATCTAGAGTTTTAGCCACACAACTACGAATGTCTTGTTTTTATTTGTTCATGCACGTGTAAATATCATACTTATTGCATTGCTTTTTCTTATGTGGCACATTTTAGGCTATTTTCCATCTTAACGTCAGTCACTATTACGTAGGTCATATGTGTGCTGTACATAATTAACCCCAGAACATAATTTGATGCTGCATTAGGGTCAGGAGCTGGGGTTTAACTCCCTGAACACCTACTGCCCCCTAATAATTAAAACACTGCTACATAATTATTATCAAGTTAGCTATTGTGTACATTTCATTACTAGAAGACTTCAATCACTGGTATTGATGTGGGTTGCGTCATGTGTCATTGACAATGTATTGGTGCTGCTTACTGTTGCAGTTCATGAAAGTGTCTATAGCTTTTCTCTGAGAACTGAACTGACCTACGCTGTTGTGAGTATAACCACAGTACACTGTGCTTCACTGTTTTGTGTCGGCATCTGTTCAGTCACTCAGCTTCCATGATATACTGTTTTAAAAACCTGTGTTGGCCTGGCGCTGGCATATTGTACAGCCGTCCACCTAGAGCTACAGAACCAAAACCAAGCCACAGTTACTGAAGTTTAGTGAAAATTTGCACGCCAGTCCTAATTTTTCCAGTCCTAAGGAACGCAAGCACCAATTTTAGTTTTGTTTTGGACTTAGAAATCTGTACCAGACACACTGACAGATGGATGGGCATGTGTAATGCTGTTTTGGCTGTTAGGCCACATAATAATGTAGAATGCATTGCAGAACATTGTCGTATACAGCATGTACAGTGTTCTGTTGCTGAGAGCCTGATGTTGCAGATGAGTGTCACTTGAACCTTTTGTTTGTTATTGTTGTTGAGACGTGTTACCTTTGTTATGTGATTGTGTGTGTGTGTGTGTGGGTCGGCTCAGCCTTTTATTCACTAATTAAAATATGTTGCTGTATTTAGTATGGTCTGTGTTAATAATTAGCAGTATTCTGCTATTAATTTTTAATTGTGTTAATGATGCGACTAAAACATATTCTAATCGCTCATTAATTGCAGTTTCAACTGCATATCTGATTTGTGCTGTAGCTAGGCACATAAAATAGAAGGACGTCTTGCTGCTGAACATTGGCCTATAGCCCATTAGCAACGAAATGTCAGAAATTAATTTGTGGAACCTCAGCTTCACAATTGAAATAGCTTACAGTTTTGTTTTGAACAATAGTTTTGCTTTTTTTCATGCCCTCTGTTGGGATTTTTGGTAACTACAAGATTGCCATGCAAATTAATTTTGAATCACGCTCATTTTATTTGCACGTTAATTTCACAACTCTATTAATAATTAGTTTATTACTTGTTTAAAGTTGTCATTAGTTACTAACTTTCTAATTAGCTAATTTACGGCAGTTTCACCATTTGGTGCTTGCATTAAGTGCTTCAGTGTTGCTACTGAGCAGGTTGACCGTTGACGGTTTTCATAACCTTTTTGTTTGTTTGTTTCATTTGTACAGTCAAAGTCGATTATTGCAGCACAGTATATATGACTATTTTGTTTGCTTATAATGTCTGTGTGATTCTTATCAGGCTTGTTACTACTATCAAGTTTACCTTATATCTCTGACACTTTTTCGAAAGTGCCAGTAGTGACACAGGTGAATCTTTGAAAAAGTATTGATATTGATAAGTTACTGCCCTGGCTTCAAACGTTTGATTCTGATGTTTTTTGGGATGCAAAAACTAAGGTGGTAAAACAGAATAGTTTGAGAAATAAAATCACTGGGGTTTGAGATTTCACCTGGATATCAATACATTGTATTTAGTGTTGTTAATAATAATGGCTTCTGGACCCGTTCAACATTAGAATAATTTCAAGGTTTGCAGGCAGCATAAATGCACGTGATACTACAATGGTTATTTTATGTTCTATGTATAGCTTCTATGCCAGCCATTTTGCTGCTTGTACATTTATAGCATAATGGTGTGCTAGCTGTGGGTACTTTAGCAGAAACTGTCTCTCTCCTGCCGTATATTTTGTTGTAGAAACCGTTATGGTGTGTGTATGTGAATGCTTTGTAATATATGTTGACATCCTGCAGTGACCAGACATTTGTTTCATTTTTTCCTTACTCTCAGACACCCGTGTCTCATAATCAAAGAAATAAATATTATTTGTCTCCCACTAAAAACCGCTGCAGTTACTTTTACGATGATGTTGGTAAATGTGACACAATTTTAGTTATTAATATTCAGTAAGCCAAAACTGAAACAATCAAACACAAAAGTGTCTTAATGCAATTAATGGCTGACGTTGTGTATGGTGGCTAACATGCCACTAGGTGAAGGGGTCCCCACAAACAAGGAGGAGAAAGAGGGGCACCCACCTTAAAAGGCGTTATTCCACCGTTATTGGCTTGTCTAACGTGAAAATGGTTGCAGATAGGCACAGGCATGCTGCTTATCATAACAACCGCTGGCGACGAGCTTCTTAGAAATGTCAACATCGATGACCTTGAACCTCCAAAATAGGGGGGTTTAGTGAATTTTTCGTGATTTTGGGCTGCGATATGCATTTCAAGAGTGAATTGCACCGAAATGGCTGGAGATAGACCAAGACAACCTGCATATGAAATTTTCAGCATTGAATTAAGTCTGGACCCTTTAGGTTCAAGGAGGCCTCGCACGTGGGTGTCAGAGGGGTTCCACACATAAAAGTGGTTATTTATCCGTTGCTAGCTTGTCTAATGTGAAAATGGTTGCAGATAGGCACAGACATGCTGCTTAACATAACAAGCACTACCGATGAGCTTCTTAGGATTGTCCTTGAACCCTAAAATAGGGGTTTTAGTGATTTTTTTGCGATTTTTGGCTACAAAAGAGTGAATTTCGATGAAATGGATAGAAATAGACCAAGAATACCTGCGAACAGGAACTGCCATAGGCTGTCACGCATCTCATGAGCATTAGCTCAAATTTCTTGATCTTTCATAATTCAGTCAAATGATGATCAATTTACATGACATTTTTACCAGATGTAGCTGAAGAAATGACATCTCAAAATATTTGTACAAAATATGGCTGTCAGTTAAATATTCTTTGCTAGTCATGACGTAATGCTGACGTCATAATATGCAGTGAGTACAAACTTGCTTGTCGCAACTGGTGCTGACAGTTTGTGAATAGCTGCCCTGCTTTGATGGTGACCTTCATCTGGTTCACTGATAACAAACTGTTGAAGTTTTACTACTGCAACCACAAAAAAGCCCAAAACAATCACTTTCATGCACTTGTGGGAATAGCTTTTGACTTTTACATTTTTCAGCATGACAGTGCACCAGCACACACTGCTTGCGAGATGGTTGAGTTTTTGGCTTGCGAGACACTTGATTTCGTGCCCCCATGTTGCTTAGTGTTGATAAGATTTACATTTTTCATCAGTGAACCAGAAAAAGTTCACTATCAAAGCAGAGTAGCAACTGACAGCACCAGTTGAGACAGGCAAGCTTGTACTCACACGACACAATGACGTCAGTGTTACATCATGACTAGCAAAGAATATTTAACTAACAGTTATATTTTATTGATATATTTTGAATTAGAATTTCTTCAGCTGCATCTGATGAAAATTTTGAGCTATGAAAATTTTGTACAAATTAATCATCACCAGAGTGAATTATTAAAAAAAATAAAAAGGGCGCCATTTTTATAAACACCATGTAGACTTGGATGCTAAAAACTAGTGATTTATACTAATGTGTGAACTTCTCAAATAGCAGTTGATGTCGGCTCAAAGCTGGGATGGACTATGCAGTCTGTGCAGGTACATGTGTTCGCTTAATGTCATCACTCAGGGTCTGTAAAACTCCTGAATGTTTGTGATAAAATAAGACAGCATGACAGCAGGGATGTGGTCTCGGTTGAGACGGTCTTGAGACGTACTAACGTCTTGGGCAAAATCCTGAATGTCTCGGTCTTGAACTGATGTGTCTCTGGTCTCGTCTCAGAGCAATATGTCTCAGTCTCGGCCCAGTAGGTCTCGTCTCAGATTTCGGGCCATCGAGTCTCGTCGAGACGTTTTGTGCAGGCGCGCGCCGTGCATGCTGTAGCTGCAATTAGAGCGATACCAACTAGCATGACATTTGTGACTTAGGCATATTCGCGTGTTTTACTCTTCCATTTACTTAATTATCATAAAGCAGAATTATGTCGTGTCAGTCTTTTTTGTCATGAAATGACCTAGTCGCAATGAATGTAAAGTGTATGACGTCAGAATGAATACTATCAGCCAAATATAGACGACATATAATTAGCTACAATCAGCTGTAGTTTACTAATTTCAGTTGCTTGCAAATTGCGATAAACATAATGGCTCATGTCTACAGCACTGCAGTTGCAATTCTTTATGCTGCAAGCCATTAATTATTCAGTGATAATTGTCAGAATAAAGTGCAAAAACCCATATCATAAATAATAGAAAGCACTTACCATGGGGCAAGTTAATTAATCCGTATAATTTTTCTCATTGTCAATTTGTTTCACCATACGACATGGAAAATGTCTCGGCGAGACGTTGAAGCTCCCGAGACTCGGGAGCTCCAAGGTCTTGGCCAGCATCTTGAAAGCTGCAACGTTTCGTCTCGGTCTCATCTTGGATTTTAAACATATAGTCTCGGACGTAATTTTGAATGTCTCAGTCTCGTCTCGGGTCTCGGCTCAGAAGGTCTCGTGTACACCCCTGCACGACAGTCTGTCATGCTGTCTTATCTTTCACAAACATTCCCTCAGTTTTTCAGACCACAACCACTAACCTTTATGTCTGAAGTAGCCAGTTAGCTTATCCTTTAATGTGCTGACTTTAACTCGGTACCATAATTGTTGTCCTAGAGAGATATCTACCATTATGTGTGCTAGCTTCTGCTGGCAGTCGGAACTTTGCTAGAGAGAGAAGTAATGGTAGCTGGTGAACCCTAAAGTCAGAATTTGTCACAGCATAGTCACGATATATACAGTAAATAGTTCAAAAAACAAACAAATTAGTTGGGTAAATTTTTTGCATTTTTCGATTTTTTTGTTGTTTTTTACTTTTCTGACAAAATGCATCTGTTTTGCATGCACAATCTCAAAGTTATGCAAACCAGAAGTCACAAGCAAAACTACTCCAAAACTACTATAAACAAGTTGTACACACATGGTTATACCAAGTATCCTATTCAGCGAATAAACAGCTTCATTCTGGCATACATAATTAGAAATACATGTATGCATAACATCTGCATCAAAAGCATTAGTACATCTTGCTTGATATGGTTACAGTCAGTCACAAAGTATTCAACAAATACAGTAACAACGATCGGCATCATCGATCCTAATTAATGTCTAAAATACTGCCGATTGCAAACTACATGCAAAATACATTTCAAACATCTTCACAAAAAGTCTAAATTACAGCTGCTATATCACGCTGCACTTCCATACTAAATGGCAAGTCTTATACGCACGCAATCATATGTACAACAGAAGTTCACAGTTATCACACTGAACATTGTTTTTTTTGTAAAATTTTAAATTTTTTTCTGTCATTCTGAATACCCGATTCATTCATAATTTACAAAAATAAATACAGATAGTAGTCAGTACAATTCTCGGTAATCACGTCACGTAAGATGTTGCTGAGCATTAACTAATGAAGCCAGCTGCTCACACTGAGCATGGTAGTGATCACGCTCAGATTTAACAAACTCAACTTTGTCTTTGAACTCGCCAGATTCCACCAGATAGTAGTCTTTCTCTGCAGTCAGTACAGCTAGTTTCTCCTTCAGTGAGCTGACTTCGGCTTTGTACTGGTCTCGCTCGGCTGTCAGTGTGGACACCTGCTGCTTCAGTTGCTTGACTTCGGCAACGAGGGCGTCGGTCGTGTGCTGAAGCTTGTGGTGGTCGTTCACTTTGCGTGTCCGACACGTCTGTGCATAGCCGCGGTTCTTCAGCGTCCGACGTCGCTGCTTCAGGCGACTTCTCTCCTCGGCCTACATCACAGCAGCCTCCTAATTGAGCAGTCATCAACAAGAAAGCCAGCTGTCACAGTGATAGCCAACCGTACCTGCCTGCACAGGAAAGGCTAGCAAAATTTGAATGTAGCTTTGTACTTACTTATATAACTTGCAAATGGAAACTTCCGACAATGCCCCAAAATAGTACTAGAAAGCAACTCATAATGCAAGTATTACGGTGCGGTTAATTATCAACCCCATTTGGGAGATCAACCAAAGGGTAGCGGTCGAGCAACCCTATTTGCTTCTTCTGTCTTATCAAACAAGACATACTGTTTAGCCACAATACATGCAGACAACAGACAGACATAACATTGTACCATAAGCTTGACCGTTAGTATGCTCAAGTAAAAATATTATCGACCGAAAAGTTGTAATCACTAAATTGTTTTTATCATTAAAAATAGAGCTGTCACAGTTGACGCATTAATTAACGTGTTAATAAATTAACGCGCGTTAAAAAAGTTAACGCATATGTCGTAATGTCGATTGCATTCCATTAGGTTTCCACAACGCGACGGTCGAATGGCATGCAAAGGACACGACGTCGCTAGGACAGTCGCGTAGCGGAAACTCTGTGACGTGCATAGGACTTTACGACTCGACGTTGACAGAACCGTCGCCTCTCGGGAACCGCATGGTGTGGCACAAAATAAAAAACTGTAATAGTTAAATAGTAAATAGTCTAAATACATTTACAAAATAAAAATTATATGTGTTTTAAAACTTTTATTTACTTTTCTAACTTTCTATATTCTACAGGCGGGTCCAATAAACGTCTCGGGCCCGGGGTAATTTACCTCCTACTCTCCATCTCGACGGGACTGGGTGCGTTAATTTACGCGTTAATTGATGCATTAAAAAAATTAACGCACTGCGTTAATGCGTCAAAAAAAAATTAACGCCTTGACAGCTCTAATTAAAAAGCATTGTTAAGCAGATACAATGTATCCCTACAACAACTTCCCAGCTCAGATGGATTCACTATCAGCAAGAAAATGATCATCCATTTCTCCAGTCAACACTGGTGCACTGAACATATTGTGTTCTTAAACAATTATCACACTAGTCTTTAATCAAAATCAATGATTAAGGTCCCATTTTTCCATGCACATTTGATGGCCGATCAAACTGATCTCCGATCAAGTCCCGATCAACTTTGGGACTTGATCGAAGATCATCTCAGTAACGTTTTTCCATCGCCAATTGACGACTGATTGTCCATCAAATCTCCCATAAAGTTGATGGCCATTTTTTGGCCGATCAAGTCAGATAATTGATGATTAAACAGGGCAATCTGCAGTTCGTTGCTTATTTGTACCGGAAACATCGCTTCACTTCGCCAGTCAGAACGGCAGTTCACACATTAAAATGAAGTTCCAGGCATGGCGATCAATCATTACTGATCAATTTATATGGTGTATAGTGTTTTGTGAAGAAATAAAATGAATAGACGCTATTATTTGCGATAGAACGTATTTTTGACAGCAGACGATATGGACGATATCGTTGCTATGATGACGTTTACTGGCTATGCCGTCCACTCTCAGTGCATGCCGCGTAATTTAGCACAACACTGCAAATCGAGGTCACTGCCAGTCTATCAGATTGGCATAAAGTAGGCTCAGTTGATGGTGAATCAACAAATGTGGATCACGTAATTGGATATCAAAAATGTATGGAAAAACGAAACACAGTTGACTGACGATCAATTCAGAACATCAAGTTGATCGAAGATCAGTAAATCGGAGATCAAATTTGATTTGATTGGCGATGAAAAACCGGCCCTAAGTAACGGTTGTTTTTTTTTTTAAAAAGTTAACCATTAAAAACCTTCAATCCTTGCCTGCTGTACTGTCTAGTTTGTGGCTGTTCGTTTATTTCACGACAGAATCTCTATCTCTTATAGGGTGTTTACATGATGAAGCAAACATGAAGCAAATGTAACGTGTACTCTAAGTTTGCTTCATCATGTAACACCCCATTATGCATTGCACACACAATCTCAAAGTTATACAGTGAAGAATTTCGCAACTATACTACTATAACCAAGCATGTGCATAAGACAGACCGACAGAGACTGCAGACGATGGTTGACTTCACGACATGGAAGCGACAGAAGCTCATCATCATTCATCTCTGTAGTCGTAACTGTCGGTGACAATGCCAGCGTTGTCGTGGACACATCGTCAGACGAATCCACCACGGACGGAACCTCCGACTTCACCTGCAGCAATCCACACAAATGAATTACTAACCGAAAATATGTCAGCCCAGTGCTGACATAACACACAGCCATCCACATAGCCTAGCATTTTAAAATTCAGCTTAGAATCGCATCAAGGACAATGTTTTGTCTGCCATCTGCTCAGTACTGCATTGCACAACCCCAACAGACGGACACTAACCAACTTCAGCTTCAGAAATTCACATAATCCAAGCAACTGCTAACAATTAGTAATGAGTTATGCAAATACATTCCACCAGAGGCGCATTTCACACTGTGTATTTCTCTGAGATTCTCAGAGAATCTCAGAGAAATATCAAGTGTGAAATGTGCCTCAGAACATAAGTAACTTTTTTGGTTTTCTTTTGCTTTTTTCATTGTACTAATTTCAATTTTGCCATTTGCTATGCTGTACTTTCTGTTATTACCAATGGGTTTGACCATTAACAAATAAAGACTTAATTACTTACTTAGTTTCTCCATCACTTTTGGGCGTTTTGGCAAAATTCACACAACAGTGAAAGTAACCTTTCCAAAAGATACAAGTGGGAATTTACTTACTTAGTTTCTTCATAGAGCATCAGAAGACTATAAACACTCTGAAAGATCATTCATGATGCAGAATACCAACAAGCTCCCAGGGAAGGTTGAAAGGGGAGAAGGGTAATAACAAATGTGTTTCCCATTATAAGCCAGTGTCGCAAGCTAAAACGGCCATGTAATGAGGGATCAAAAACAAACATTAACTAAGGCCCCGCTAGCCTGCGTAGTGCGCAGTTCAATAGCAATACCTCCGGTACTTCAGTAACGCTGAGTTCCATGGCTATGGCGCCGCCATTATTTATCACCGCCTTTTCTGCCCAACGGTCGTAATAAATTATGCATCAAACATTGCGTCATAATAATGCCTACGCTACGAAGCATCCATCACGTTATTAATGATGCGATTAGTTAAAACAACGACAAATTAATGAGAGATATGCTGCAAAATTCCAAGAAGACAACACAATATTATCCCATAACCCCTAGGCCGCCAGCCAGCCAGCGCGAGACGCAGGCCACTAGGCCTGGAGCACCTGCCAGCCAGGCCTGCTTCAGTCTTGTCCAGATATAACAAATGAGCACTCTCTGCAAATGATAAGGATACTGTCCACGACTACTGGCACAAGACCGCTAAATAAAGTAAGTGGGGAAAAGGATCAGATAACATAGCAGAATCTGTTCTGTATTTCAATGATGTAAAGGTATGATCATACTACACAGAAGTTTACTGAAGACACTTTTGGCGTACAGACATACTGTTAGACTATTAGTGTTCTACCAGTCGTATGAGATTGAGGTTTGTATTAAGTCATTTTACCTCAAGTTAAATTCATGTTAAATTCTGTACAGTACAATCCGTAAAGTTCAATACCTGAACTTCTGGCCACAACAAGACCGACGGAACCGCATGGCAAGCTGGCACAGAGCTGCAGGCCTGCTCGACATTTGGTATCAACCAGTCTGCAACACAAAGCTATGGACGTTTATTACAAACAACAAATGTAACATACGGCATACACTATACACACTATGAATCCAGGTCAACTCAACCTAACCATCCCCCCTTGGGTAGGTGCACTGAGTATCAGTGAAAGTTGGCGCATAAACAAACACACCATGTGATGCAATATTAGCCCCATGCCTGCGTATCCTGTGGCTTTGGAAGTACTCTAAAACATTTTTTACACGAGAGAGCAGAATGTTTTGCATGTTTTAGTTATAGCCTGGGCGTCCATGTATGTGTGTTTATCTGCCACACTCTGCGATTGATCAAAACGGTCCAAGCTAGGATGATGAAATCTGTGATTCCAAATAACTCGTTTTTGGTGACAAAATTTTGTGCCGCTGGGTGAAAAGTTCCCCTCAAATAGGGCGTGAATGAGAGGTACCTCCCAAAAATGTCCTTATTTTACCGCTATTGGCTCATCTAGTTACAGATAGACACAGACATGATGCTTATCATAACAAGCACTGGCAATAAGCTTTTTAGGGTTATCAACATCGATGTCCTTAAACAAGTGTTGTTAACAAGGACTTGACCTTCAAGGCCAAGGCCAAGGCCAAGGACTTGACCCTCAAGGCCAAGGCCAAGGACTTAACCTCACGGACAAGTTCAAGGACTGTTTTCGATAGGGGTGTTTTTGAATGCTGAATTTAATAGTAATTTTAATTAAATAGATTTAATTTTCAATTTTGCAGTCAACTAGAATGACCACTAAAACTGATAAATTTAACTACTGCTTGCTAATAATTATATTCTGCAAGCTAGAGCAAAATCCAAAATGTAATGGAAATAATGCAGTACACAAACCACGCAGTCAAGTTCAAAAACTGCAGACTGCTAAACGACCAGTACACACAAATTCAAATTATGGAAAAAGGTTTGTCAGAGTTTGTGTGGTTCTCAGGTCCTCTGGAAAGTAACAGTTAACAGTTAACTGGAATTAAGTAGAGGGGGGAAAGTGCCCCAGTGCCTCACTGTTGCATATGAGAAACATTAAAGTTTCAAGCAGAGTGTCAGACATCCGTGCCCTGTGCGGTCTCATCTGATAAGTGAGAGAACACCCTCTCGACTGGAGAAAGAATATATATGCATTAAGATGATAATTAAACTAAACGTCGGTATGAACTGAGAAATTTACTGTCCACCAAAAAACCACCAGAATCCAGTCATTCATGCGATGAAAATGCTTTTAACATTGTAGCAGTATTAATCTCCCAAAACACAAGCCTTGCAAGGCCAAGGACCTAGTTGGTCAAGGCCAAGGACTTTTGCTCAAGGCCAAGGCCAAGGCCTTGACCTTCAAGGCCAAGGCCAAGGACTTGACCCTCAAGGCCAACGCCAAGGACTCAAAATTTGTCCTCGAGGACAGGCCAAGGCCAAGGACAACAACACTGCCTTAAACTGCCAAAATAAGGGCTTTTAGTGAATTGCTGCACTGTCGGGCTGCAACACACATTTTAAGAGCAAATTGCACTGAAATGGCTAGAGATAGACCAAGATAACCTAAAGTACACATGAAATTTTCAGCATTAAATATAGATTTTAGAAGTCCATATTCCGACTACTAGAGGTTAATTTAATGATACGCGCTATATGGATTCACATTTAACTTACTTACTTTTACTTACCCCTAGGTTCCAGGAGGCAAAAAAGTATCCCCAAAAATGGTTATTTTACCACTACTGGCTCGTCTAGTGTGGAAACTGTTGCAGATAAGCATAGACATGCTGCTTAACATAACAAGCACTAACTAGTTCCAAGCTTTTCAGTGATATCAACATTTATGACCTTAAATGACCTTGAACCTCCAAAATAGGGAGTTTTAGTGTGTTTTTTTGCAATTTTCCGCCACGACGCACTTTTCAATAGTGAATTGCACTGAAATTACTAGATAGACTCGGACAACCTGCACATAAAATTTTTAGCATGCTGTACAATTTTAAACATCTCAGTTTTGACCTCCTATGCTGAAAGAGTATTCCATACAGAGGCCTCAAATCTGGGTACTCCTTCAAGATGCATTTTATTTTATTGCAGGCTGTACACTGAATGCCTAGGTGGCAAGACCGATGCTATCGCTTGTTACTTGAGCTTTGCTGAAATCACGTGTTAAAATACATACAGCACGAAGTCAAAAACGAGTTGCAGATATTAGTTGTCAATGAGTATGTGGCAAAATTGTAACTAATTTGTCACTTTTGGGCGTTTTGGCAAAATTCACACAACAGTGAAAGTAACCTTTCCAAAAGATACAAGTGGGAATTTAGTCTGCAGCCCATGAGAGAAAGCTCAAGCATACTAAACAACAGCTACAACACAGAAGCTTCTCAACAACTGCACTGAAAATAATGATACATTGCAAACTGCGGAACACAGGTATAATGCAGACCTCCAGAACAGCCAATGTGTAAACTGCAGAGCAAACCTACGGACCAGGTCCGCAGTTTACCCGTGGGTTGGCGTCAATATTATTTGGTATAAAGTCTGTCAGTCTTTCTTCCCTATCGCTGGCATTTGTATTATAACTACGTTAGACATAGTGTTCGTCTCTATATAGTTATGAAATAAACAAAATGTAAAATAAATGTGAATAAAATAAACAAAATGATGTCGACTACATGTTGTATTTTTTCAGCTGTTTGTGTGTAATGGGCACACAGTAAAATATTTATCTGCAACAACCAAAAAAAATTTTTACAGCATAGACCTACGCTGCTCGTAAGCAAGGAAAGAATAAAACTGCAACACATTGCATCACACCATGCAAGCAAACTTCATTAATTAGCCTGACCACACAACTATAGGTCTACGAGTTTAATGTACGTAGCGTGTCAGTTAACGATCACAGCGCTTCATCAAGCATCAGGCATCATGCACATGTGTAAGCGGCGGGTTAAGACAAGTGGACACAAGCGACCATGTGCTGACGACGTCGACGTGGTGCCGGCCGCAGACACAGATCCACTGGTCACAAACACTCTGTCGGCGAGGATCAACGACAACGACGATCAGGCTGACGACCGTGGAGTCTGACGATCCAACGACAGTTGCTGCTTCACAGTCACCGTGGGACAGAATATATGTGGTCAATGCCATCCTACTGAGCCACCGGTGCGTGTCTCCAGAGACTGGAAAAGGGGAAAACCAAGTACGTGAACTGGAAGCAATGCAACCAGTGCCATGTCTGGTATCACACCATGTGTGTTGGACTGCTAAGTCTATTCCAGCGTCATTCACTTGTCACCACTACTGGCCAGTGACATCATACTGCTGAAAACTAGAATACGATTACATTATGATTACTGTGCAAAGTAGAATTTTAAAACTAAACAGTGTAAAAGTACTATTAACTTACAATAGCGTTCTTCTGGGTTTTGTCATTAACAGCCTCCGCTGTTGTTTTAAAACTTCGTTTATTATATATTAAGCAGACAAAACATGTGTTTGTCTCAATAGGCATATGTGAAATGTGTGGATAAATATTTCCTTACCTTACCTTACCTCCAGGATCTTACACCTGCCCAGCGCTGAGGCCGTATCAGTTCGGCCCAGTGCGCATCCACACAAATATTTCATCTTCGCATAAAATTGTTCCGTCAAATAGGCCTGGAAATGGGGCGTTCGATTGTGCGGGGTCTGCATTTTAGTAGTCTACAGATTACCCAGTGGTGCGCACTGGTGGTCCGCAAGTTTTGGTCTGCAGCTTACACACTGGCCGGTCTGCAGATCTGCACTTTACCACAGCCCCAAGCTGCGGTTTGTCGACTATTTCCCACTAAATTGCACCGGCACAAATAAACTGATTAACGATACTTCTTTACCAATCAAACAGTGAATACGTATGCAAGCTTAATAAAAAAGAATATTTTAGTAGTGTCTCACCAAAGTAAGCAGTATCGTCTGACATCACTGGCAGTGGCTGTGGCTTTTCGTGGTTACTATCGTCCAGACACGCCAGCAGATCTAACCCATCGTAATCATCAGCTGCAGATGTCAGTGGGTGGTCGTCGAACACTCCCAGGAAAACGTCCGCCTTATCCGACGGCTGGGACGATGACTGCGACTCCGGGAAGATCGACAGGCGATCGTCTGAGTCGTACGAGTATTGGCTCAGATCCTGTCGATCTTCGAACATGTCCAGTTCGTCCGGTAGAAGCGAATCGCAATCCATAGCTGGTTGATGGTAACTGACCGACTGACTGGCCAACGCGGTTATTGATGGTTACACGCAAGCCGGCTGACTCGCAGTCACGTGATGATGAAACCAAACGCAATCGCAACGTTATGTCAAAAATCAGGACCTTCAGACGCTAAAATAACTCTCCCAAGTCACTCTGAACTGTTCACACGAGACTACGATGTTGCCGTGCGCACCGAAAACACTGATAACTGTGTAGTTACTTTTACGTGGCTGATATTTTACGTGGCTGAAGCTATCACCTACTAAGAACCACGGGTTCGGCCGACAAGGCAACAACAACGTGCTGGGCCTCGGGCGACGCCTTATATATGACCGCAATGACATCATTACTATAATTAGCTGATCGCCCAATAAGATAACAGCATTCTGTCACGTGGGCTGTGGGCCACAGCGCACTGTATTTTTATTCCCACATCAGTTACGCACGATTACTACAAAAATCATACCGTCTACTACCGATGCAGCGATTGCTTAATCCATCTAAATGCGATTCGTGATTTATAAAACATGTGAGTCTAAGCTGAAAAACTTTGACATAGACACTAACTAACACAAATAACCAGTTTCAGTTTTGTTGTAGGGGGGCCTACCAGTATCGAAAAGAAAATGTTAAAAAATAAAAGAAGAACCAAAAGTCAGATTACCGGTAAATGGGTCAGACCGAGTCTGTGAGTGACAGTCAATGAATGTTTGTGGAGTATTTTTGGACGACTGTCGAGTGTCGATGGCAATGTTAGTTTATAAATTTAATACTCGAATCTCGATAGATATACATATAGATAAGCCCTCATTAATATTGGAAATTGTATACTCTTGAAAAAGCGGTAAACGCAACAGAAAAAAACCCGTTCGGGATTTCCAGAATCCACACGTCAAAACA